>OLQH01001155.1_pt1 | contig 22760 bp, 21 predicted proteins | sample 1672671 | NCBI WGS metagenome assembly OLQH01 (sample SAMEA3136712, study PRJEB25190) | human gut metagenome
TCTGTCTGGTCATTATACATCTTTCCAGATATCATTCGCGCTTTCTGTTCCTCTAATGTCATACCTAACTATCCTTTCTGTTTTGCTATTTTATGCCCATGGGCCATCCCGCAGCGCAGCGCTCGCAGGACAGCCCTTCAGTAATCACCATGGGCTATCGTAAGTATACTCAGAAGATACACTATAATGCAAGCAGAACGGCTCTGGAGTGTGGATATATCATAGTGTATCATCTTTCAATAGTTCATTTTTAATCTTGCCTTATACATTTCATATCCTGCGATTTCATTGACTTTAACCCGAACCGGCGGTAAACTGACCAAAAGGAGGTATCACGTATGCAAGCGAAGTTCTTATCACGTTCGTCTATCTACAAAGGGGACTATGACTGTCTGTTCCGCACCCCTAAAAACGAGATGCGTTCCCATCTGCATTACCATGATTTTTATGAAATCGTGGTCTACCTTGGCAACGCGGGGATATTCAAAATCAATGATAAAGAGTATCTCATTAAGCGGGGAGATATTGCCTTAATCAACATGTTTGATCCCCACACCCTGGTTTATAATGACAATACCTATTATGAGCGCTTCAGCATCAGCATAGATCCAAACCTTCTTCTGTCCTTTAATACCACCAAATCAAACCTTCTGGATATTTTCTCAAAGGACAGCAAAAATTATCCTATTTTTCACGTGGAAGGGAAATGCTTTGATAAATACCTACGGATTCTGGAACAGTACAGGGATCAGAAACCGGCTCACGGACAGGATATCTTCGAAAAGGCTCTGATTCATCAGCTGGCTTCCTATTTGTTCAGCGACTGCTATAATGGGATCCATTTTGACAATACAGAATCTCATCACGTAGCAATGATTGCTCAGATTGTGGAATATATTAACAATCATCTGAGTGAAGATTTATCTCTGTGTGTTCTGGCTCAGGAGGTAAGCTACAGTGAGTATTATATATGCAGAATTTTTAAGAAGGTAACAAATTACACCCTTACAAATTATATTGTGGAAAAGCGTATCTCACAGGCAATGTATTACTTATCGGGGGATCTGCCAATAACCAAGGCAGCAGAGAAAGTAGGGTTTAATAATTACAGTTACTTTTACAAGACATTCAAAAAATATACAGGAAGCAGTCCAGCAGAGTATAAAGAAAAGCATACGGTGCATCCGGGGGAGTGAGCGGCCGCCGCACTCCTCCCGTCTGCCTGGCTATGCCAGAACCTGGGGATTTACCTCCACTCCTCTGCCAGAAACCTGGCCACACCGTCATGGTCACAGTCAGACAGAATCTGAGTGACCATTTTTTTCACTTCCTCCAGAGCATTCTGGGGAGCATAGCTTCTGTCCGCAATCTCAATCATAGAGATATCATTCAGATTATCTCCAAAAACCACCAGTTCACTGCATCCGGTTAGTTCCTTCAGCTTCCTGAGGGCATTCCGTTTACTGGCCTTGTGGCTGAAAATCTCAAGGCAGTACAGGCCATTATAGATATTGAGATAAAAAGAATACGCAACCCCTTTCATTTGATCCAGACCTCTGCAGACAGGTCCTAATCTCTTTTTTTCACCTGTGTATGTAATGTAAACGGGCTTTCCCATGCCAAGGGCTTCCCTCAAATTCTCTGTCAGCTGTACTTTTGCGCAGTTTTTAATGGCACGTTCACTATAATACTGGGTCTGCGCCTCCAGTTCTTTATCCCCATAATGAATGGAGATTCCCCGGTGGCTGTACGTATATACAAAGCAGGACAGGCCGTTATCCCGGAAAATATCAATCACAGTCCCTGCACTCGTGGCTGAGATATCTTCCACAGATATCATTTTTTCCTCCTGAAAATCGTACAGAAACACCCCGTTTGTCAAAATGCCCGGTGTATTGATGCGGATATCCTGCAGTCTGTAATCGCATCCGTAAGGCATACGTGCAGTGGCAACAGTAAAGTTCATCCCCCGCTCTATGCACTGGTTAATAATATCAGCGGTATATTTGGTCACACGCTTTTCTCTGTTCAGCAGTGTACCGTCCAAATCTGATACATATAATGTTTTTTTGCTCATTTAGCCCACCCCTTGTTTACAATCCAGGCAGAACTGACTGGAACAGGGAAAGAACACATACAACAGCAAACATCGTAACACCTGCTATAAATCCCCCGGTAGTCCATGCCTTAAAGGTTTCCGGAACCGTGATACGGTTAAACCTTCCAATAGACCAGAAACCGGAATCATTGGGAAGGGACAGTCCCACACCTCCCGCACAAATAGCAATGGCCGCGAGGACAGGGGAAGTTGTACCTGCTGCGATACTTGCCGACATAATAGACGCCGTGGTCATAAGCGCCACTGTGGTGGACCCCTGTGCACACCGGATCAGCTGTGCCAGTACAAAGCACATCAGAAGAATGGGTATATTGAAATTTGAAAATACATCGGCCAGATAGCTGCCGATCCCTGTGGCCTGAATTACCTCGCCAAAAGATCCGCCGGCTCCCGTAATCAGGAGTACCAGCCCCACCTGATCCGCTGCTTCAATCATAATAGTCCCTACGCTTTTCTTCAGATACGGCCTGGAAATAATAACAGCATAGAAAACACCTATCAGCATAGCAATATTTTTATCCCCGAAGAAGTCCAGCCAGTGTCTCACCGCATTCCCCTCTGCAAACAGTTCTCCCACAAAGCTGCAGAAAACAATAAAAATAATGGGAAGAAGAATCATAGATATTGCCTTCAGAAACTTAATAGAGTTCTCATCTGTATGTTCCTGCATAGCCTCCATCTCTTCTCTGTCGGCATCCTCCAGTTCTCTTACCGTACCTTTTTTCTTTTCCTGCTTGTCCAGGAATCTTCCCCAAAGAATACCTCCAGTCAGCATACCGAAACAGCTTACAATAAAAGCGTAGACAAAGAAAAAGCCAATATTAAGACCCAATATCTCGCATACTGCCAGAGGCGGAGGTGTGGGGATAATTGCAGATGCCGCTATAGAACCGGAAACCGCAACTGCTGCCACGAAGGTCATACGGGCAATATTGGTTTTATAGGACAAGGTTCTTACCATAGGGGCAAACAGTATGTCCACAATATCTCCAAACACTGGGATCCCTGTCACAAAAGCTGAAAAAGCCAGAGCCGTAGGGGAATTCTTTACTCCAAATCTCTTAATAATGGCATTGGCAATGGATAAAATACCGCCGGATTCAAACAGAAACATTCCCAGCATTACGCCAAGTCCTGTGACAATGCCGATCCCTCCGACGGTATCTGCAAAACCCGTTGACACCGTTTCGGTAATATCGGGAAGGGGCATCTGAACTAAAAGTGCTGTCAGCACAGCAGTCAGGAGCAGCGACACAAATGCATTCATTTTAAATTTGATAATGGTAACCAGTAAGAACACGATCGACGCAATAAAAATCACAATCAGTAATGGACCTGTAATCATTTTAATTCTCCTTTTGGTTTTTTGAAAAAATATCATCCGCGAATATTCATTTCTTCTTATACATATAGTACAGCAAAGCATCCTTACAGGCCATTAAGAATCTTGTTTTTTACATTTCTTATTTTGCCTTTGCCTTTTCATACCGTTAAAGTGCACAAAAAGAGTCCGGCAAGCCGGACTCCCGCGCCGGACGCGCCGGGTATTGCGGTTCCAATCATCATTATTTTCTACATCAGGCCAGGCAGCAGATTTTGAAACAGGGATAATATCAGAACTGCTCCTAAGATACCAAGACCTCCCAGGAATCCTCCTACCGTCCAGCAGCGGAAGGTTTCCGGTATACTAATTCTGTTGAATCTGCTGATGGACCAAAAGCCGGAATCATTGGGAAGTGACAGTCCTACACCTCCGGCACATATGGCAATGGCTGCAAGTATGGGGGATGTCCCCGCTGCAAGTACTGTAGAATATAATATGGCAGAGGTCGTAGTGATGGCTACCGTCGTGGAACCCTGGGCCAGTCTGATGATCTGCGCAAGTACAAAGCCAAGAACTAGCACCGGAATATGGAGGTTTCCGAAAATCTGGGCCATATAGTCACCGATGCCTGTCAGCTGAATTACTTTTCCAAACGCACCGCCCGCTCCGGTGATCAGAAGAATCATACCTACCTGATCCAAGCCGCGGCCCATAATTTCACTCATACTGCCTTTTATGTATGGCTTAGCGAGCAGCATAGCACATAATACCCCAACCGCCATTGCCAGGTTTTTATTTCCTATAAAGGCCAGATAGGGGACTGCTTTGTTGCCCTCGGGGAGAAGCACTGAGGCAAAACTGCCCACTACAATCATCAAAATAGGAATCAGAAGAATCATCATTGCCCTGCCAAAGGAAATTTTTTTGGCACTTTTCTCCTCTTTTTCCATGGTCTTCTGCTCTTCCAGTTCAAATTCATCCAGCTCCCTGACAAAACCACTTTTTTTCTCCTGCTTATCCAGGTACTTCCCCCACAGGATTCCTCCTGTCAGGAAACCTACCAAACCTGCCAGTGTAGAGTAGACAAAGAATACCCCTATGTTCAGTTCCATATTCTCACATACTGCCAGAGGACCTGCCGTAGGTATTACACAGGCTGCAGTAATGGACGCGGCCACTGCATAACAGGATACAAAAGACAGACGGCTGATGTTCGTTTTTCGTGACAATGCACGGACCATGGTAGAGAATAAAACGGTAACAACATCACCGAATACTGGAATTCCTGCAAAATATGCAGCTATGCCTAGTCCTGCCGGAGAGTTTTTCTCCCCAAAAAGTTTTATCATCTTATCGGCAATTGCATTAATCCCTCCGGATTCAAACAGAAGCATTCCCAGCATTACACCCATACCGGTTACGATGCCAATCCCTCCGATGGTCCCTGAGAAACCGTCAGCCACAGCTGCAGTAATATCTGCCATAGGCATCCTGACCAGTATAGCTGTAATAAAAGATGTAATAATAAGAGATACAAAGGCGTTCAGCTTAAATTTGATAATTGTCACCAGAAGCAGCGCCAGAGAAAATACAAATATAACAATTAATAATGGGCCTGTAATCATAACTTTCTCTCTCCTTTTTCTATTTGTCTTGATAAACCACTTTACCGCCTACTACGGTTTTCTGTACTTGGATCTCTTTGATCTCATCTTCCGGGCAGTTCATAATATCCCGGTCCAGTACTACAAAGTCGGCAAGTTTCCCCCTTTCAATGGTTCCTTTCAGGGCCTCCTCAAACTGACCGTATGCTGCCCATTCCGTATAAGAACGCAGTGCTGCCTCCCTGGTGATACAGTTTTCAGGGAACCAGCCGCCCTCCGGCTTTCCGTCCTGATCCCTCCTGGTCACGGCCGCATAGATCCCCCAAAATGGATTAGCAGGTGATGAAGGAGAGTCTGAACCGCCGATTACTTTTATCCCCTTTTTCCACGGCATGCCGCTTGCATAAGAGCGTTTTGCCCTCTCCATTCCAATCCGCCGTTCGGCCATGGGAGCACTCCTGGGCGCGTGAATAGCCTGCATCCCGGGTAGAATTCCCAGTTCTTTCACTCTGTCAACATCCTCGTCTGTAACCAGCTGAAAATGTTCAATCCGGAACCTGTGATCCGGGTTCCAGTTTTCCTGCAATACCCTTTCATAGGTATCAATCACCTGGCGGTTTGCCTTATCCCCAATGGCATGGGTAATCACCTGAAATCCATGATCATGGGCCTCTTTTACCAGCCGATACAACTCATCGTCTGTATGATTTAATTTTCCCCTGTACCCTGGCCGATCTGTATAATCGTCATATAAGGCAGCACTCTGAGAGCCAAAAGATCCGTCTGCAAAATACTTGACTGCCCGGATATTCAGTCGTTTATTGTAAAGTCCTGCTGCCGGGCCCGTCCTATACCAGCTCCTCCAGGAAAGATCCTCCGACTCCCCCGGAAGAGAACCCAATGCACCGCTGATGCGCAGCTGCAGCCGGTCTTCCTCATATAACTTTTTCATACAGTTAATATGGCTTGTCACTACATTCATTGCCATCACAGAGGTGAATCCCAGACGGAAGGATTCTGCCTGGGCGCAAAGCAGTGCCTCTTCCATCTGTTTTTCGGAAAGAGGCGGGATTTTATCCACTACCAGTTTACATGCATTATCACTGACGCATCCCAGCAGCTCTCCGTCTGCCCGTCTCAATATCTCCCCGCCCTGAGGGTCCGGTGTGTCTTTTGTGATTCCTGCTGCCTCCAGGGCTTTGGAATTCAGCCACAGCATATGCCCGTCACATCGCCCCAGAGATACAGGGTTGTCTGGTGCTGCAGCATCCAGCTCCTCTTTTGAAGGGTAACTTTTGTCTTCCCATACCTCGTTATTCCAACCAAAGTCACTCTGTATCCACTCTCCGGGCTGCAGTGTTTGCACCTTCTGACGGATCTGGGAGAAAATTTCCTCCTTTGATTTCCAGAAACAATCAATCTGCATTGATACCTCACCGAATTTTATCAAGTGCGTATGGCCCTCGATTAGCCCTGGTATCACACAGCCCCCCTTTAAATCCACAGTCTCGGTTTTGCTGCCTATATATTGTTTGACGTCCTCATTGGATCCGGCAGCCAGAATATACTGTCCCTTTGTGGCTATTGCCGAAACTGTCGGAGTCCCTGTCTCCATGGTGTATATATTGCCATTGTAATAGACGGCATCCGCAGACATTTTCTGTGTACTTTTCACCCTTTTTCCCCTTTCCTGTCATCATTTTTATACATTTTAACATACCAGGGAGAATGTCAAAATTATCTATTTTGTCCCTGACCTTTCTTATTCTGCTATATCTTGCACATCTGAAAAAAAGAAGCGGTGCCGGCTATTGCCGGCCCCACTTCGCTGTGATCCCTCCGTATTAAAATAAAGTAACCTTTTCAATTCCCATGAATTTGCAAACCGCAGACATAACTTCTGTGTAATCCCCCTCTTTTACCAGGAGATGGTGGTCCATACCTTTCTCCATCAGCTGATCCACAACGGCGCTTGCCTTTGTCCCAACGTGCAGTTTTACCAGGAGTTTCTCTCCTCCCTCTACCCATTCTTCATGGGATGCCTGGACCACATCAGCTGTATCTACCAGCAATTTATACTGTCCGCCGCTCCCTGCGATACTGGATATTGTCACTCTCTCCATGGGCTTTAAGGGAACCCCTACAAAGGTGCCTCTCTCTCCGCTCTGGGAGATCTGTACCTTGTCAAGGCTTTCAGCCAGAGAATGGGCAGTGCTCCCTTCATGGGCAAGAGCAAGGATATTATTCACATCATCCATGCTTCCCACCTCTCCCAGTGCGCAGGCTCCGCCCTGAGCAGCCATATTCAGCATGTACATTACCATGGTATGTCCGATATCACCCTCCGTATCCACGATCATGCCCTCGTCTGCAAGCCAGGAAGAGGTCAGATTCATCAGGCCGCTGAACATCGGATAACACTCTGCCGCCATGGCATCCAGGGAATATCTTTCTGCGATTTCTTTCGTTGCTGTGTATACCTTTGCCATATAGAGCATAGTGTCACGGTCCGCTTTCACCTTTCCGGTACGCTCGGAAAGACATTTCAGTGTCTTTTCGGCCTCTTCATCGCTGATTGCCTCAGCAGCCTCTGTAATGTCACTCATCTCTACGTGAACCAGCGTTACGCCGAATTTGCGGGAGAACTCCCACTCTTCCACAGACATATCCTGTGGTCCTGCCACACGCCAGGTCTGTCTTGGTCCTACAAGGGCAAGGCGCATTCCCCGTACCGCCTTAATCATCTGTCCGGCCTGGGCTGCAGCCTTTACCTTTTTTGCAATGTTCACGTCATCCGGAAGTCCATAGACATAGTCATACTCCAGCCCCTGCCCTTTTAATATAGAGCCGAAATGCTGCACGCATCCGATGGAAAATGTTTCTGTGTATGGTACCGCCCAGAAGACAGTGGGCAGGTTTAGCTCATTGATAAATACATACTGCATAGAATCCATGATCCAGGTCACTTCTACAATAACCAAAGCATCCAGTTCTTCCTTTTTCAGCTGTTTGCACACATCAATAGCATCCGCGGTATCCCAGGCTGTTTTACCCGCGCATACGGTCTCTACCCCCTGAGCCGTCAGCGCCTGCTTCACACCGTTTACCAGCTCTTCGGCACGCTGTCCCCCGCTTTCAAAGCGGCAGGTAACTCCTACAATTCCTACTTTTGGCTGTCTCATATCTACTCTCCTCCTACTAATTTAAATGGCTTGGAGCACAGCTCCAGGTGATTACTGCTGGTTCCATCCCTATATTGGTCAGCTCATGGGGCTCTCCTTCTTCTACAAGAAGCATGTCACCCTCACAAAGCTCAAAATGTTCTTTAGTTTTGGGATTTCTCATAATGACATGTCCCCGACTTACATAGAATGCTTCGTGAGAATCCGGATGTCCCGGATCGATTCCCCCTGTCTGCCCTGGCAACAGAGTGGACGATCCAAAGGTTATTTTTCCGGTTTCCAGATATTCTCTGCACACTTCTGGTCCGTCAAGAGAAACTCTTGTTTCGTTCTTTCTAACTACTCTCATATCTATTCTCCTAAAAAAATTCCTTTTTCCTGTACAGCAGACCCTCGTCGGAGAAGGTCTCTCCCCAAACCACCTCAGCCACAAAAAGATAATGATCAGAGCTATCGTATACGCTGGTGACTTCACAGGTCAGATACGCTGCTGCACCTCTCACAAAGGGAAGCTCTTCATTGGCAAACGCTATGTCCATATGACTTAGCTTGTCCTCATCTCTGCCGCTGACCGTCCCGCACCTAAGGGCGATCTCCTTTTGGCCGGGAGTCAGAACACTTACGGAAAATTTTCCGCTGGCCTTCACTAGAGCCGCTGTATAATGTTTTTTAGAAACAGCCACCATCAGCATGGGCGGCGTTCCCGAAACCTGTGACAGCCATGCGCATGTCATCAGATTGTATTTGTCCTGAGCGTGTACTCCAATGATGTACACCCCATGAGTAATTGTACTCATAGCAGTAGTAATTGTAGTTTGACACATCCGTTTTACCTCCTGTTGCATCAAGTCCCTGAGGGTATCTTTTACTTAGCTTTCTCAAAGCATTCTGTAAGATCTTTAAAGAGTCTCTGGTACATCTGATACCCCTCTTCATAGACTTGCCGGCTGTCTTGGGAAGGCAGTGTTCTGTCCTTCACCTCCACCACACGATCCACAGCATTCTCTACGCTGTCAAAGATTCCTGTAGCAGTCCCTGCCAGTATAGCGGCTCCCAGGGAAGCTGCCTCCACTGACTTTACCGTTTCCAGGGTGACCTGGTTAATATCTGCTTTAATCTGGCTCCAGACAGCACTCTTGGAGCCTCCGCCCAGGGAGCGGATCTCCTTTACCTGTATCCCCATGTCCCCCAGAGCCTCTATATTTCTTTTTAGAATATATCCCAGGGATTCCATGATAGCACGCATAAAGTGCGCTTTTGTGTGCTGCAGCGTAAATCCGAACCATACGCCTTTTGCTTTTCCGTTGGTGTCAGGGGCCAGAGATCCTGAAAGATGGGGCAGCATAACCAGACCGTCACAGCCCGGAGGAACCCTCTCTGCCTGTCTGCTGATTAAGTCATAAGCATCCCCCCATCCTTTTTGTTCTGCCAGCATCTCTGTTTCACAGAACTTGTCCCGGAACCACCGGAGTGTCATCCCCCCGTTGGTAAAGGTATGTATCATATACATTCTTCCCACTGGAAAACAAAACAAAGGCATCTTCCGCGCCGGATCAAACACCGGCTCATTGACAGGAACACATACCGCCAGGGCCGCTCCAATGGTCTCAGAGAACATCCCCTCTCTGATATTTCCTGCTCCGATTGCCCCGGCCGCCTGATCCAGAGCCCCGGTGCAGATGGTAACTTCCTCTCCCAGCCCCAGCTCAGCCGCAACGTCTGGCAGAATCTTTCCAACAACCGCTCCGGACTCCATTACCGGCGCAAGCTGTTCCTCCCGGATACCCAAATATTCCAGCATTTCCTTCCAATAGCGCCGCTCTGTAATATCCCAATAAGTAGAGGAGCAGACAAGAGAGGGTTCTGTGGCATATTTTCCCGTCAGCCGGTAGATAAAATAATCCTCAATCAGCAGAAATTTTTCCGTTTTCTCAAAGATTTCCGGTCTGTTTTTCTTCATCCAAAGAATCTTGGATGCCGGCCAGCATGCCTCGAAGCTAACCTGCCCTGTTTTTTTATAGCAAAGTTCGTTCCCGAATTCACGTTCCAGTTCCGCTGCCTCTTCCACTGCCCGGTTATCCATCCAGACAATGGCGTTGCACAGCGGCAGTCCATCTCTGTCCAGAAAGAAGATCGTCTCCCCCTGAGCAGACATTGCGAGAGAGATCTGGGCCTGGGGTGTAATCTTGTACTGTCTTTTTAAATCCTCAAGTCCAGTACAAAACGCTTTCCAGTACACCTCCGGAGATTCCTCCACATAATTTGGTCCCGGTGTCATCAGGTCATACTCCTGTGCAGATACCGCCAGCAGGGCTCCCTGTACATCAAAAAGAGCGATTTTCATGGCTGTGGTCCCAATATCCAGACCAATCAGTAGCTTCATATCCATTCCTCCTATTTAAGAACCTCCGGGTTGACCACATTGTAAGGCTTGCCGCCCTCCAGTACTCCTGTGATGCCGGCCAGGGCCTCACGGCACATTCCCATGCGGGCTTTCAGGGTGCAGCTTGCAATGTGAGGGGTAAGCGTCACATTGTCAAGAGCCAAGAGTTCCGGACTTACATTTGGTTCGTCTTCGTACACATCCAGGCCGGCACCCTTTATGGTTTTATTTCTCAGGGCTTCTGCCAGTGCCTTCTCATCAACTACGGCTCCCCTTGCAGCATTAACCAGATAAGCGCTGTCTTTCATCGCCCGGAAAGTCTCTGCATTGATAATATGATGGTTCTCTGGTATATAAGGCATATGAAGGGTAATACAGTCACTATTTTTGACTACTTCATCAAATTCCATATAGGTGACATTATACTCCTTCTCTATCTCTTCAGATGCCCTGAACTTATCATAATAAACCACTTGCATTCCCAGTCCCTGGGCCTTCTTGCACACCATCTTGCCGATCCGTCCGAATCCCATGATTCCAAGGGTTCTTCCATATACCTCACAGTCAATGTCTGTGAAATTGGGCGAATTCCAAATACCTTTTCTGACCTCCCTGTCATATCTGGCAATCCCCCGCATGGTAGAAATAATCAGCGCCACTGCGTGTTCTGCAGTTGCCTCTGTCACAGTGGTAGGTGTATTCACAACGGGGAGTCCCACCTGTGTTGCATATTTCCAGTCAATATTGTTATAACCCACGCCAAAGTTTGCAATGGCCCTCAGGTTTTTGGCTCTGTCAATCATCTTTTTATCGCCGTCATTGTCCAGAATCAAATATGCGTCATACGCTTCTATCATCTCATATACTTCATCATAGCTAAAAGCCCGCTTTTCTCTTGTGGGACAAGTAAACTCATATTTTCCCTCATAAGGTGCCAGACATTCCTGGGGAACCCATTCTGAAATTAATATTTTTTTCATAGTCTCTTACTCCTTTTCTTCTCTGTACATATAATTTGCCGGCTGCCCCTGTTTCTTACCTAATGGCTTCTGCCATCTTTTTTACGTCACCACAGGTTCCGGTCCATGCAGCCATGAGAATATCCATCTGATCCAGAATACAAAAATGCTTAACCCCAAGTTTTTTATAGCGTTCGGCCTCTTCAAGGCTTCCGATTTCCACTCTGGGGTGTACACCGTGTGCCAGGGCAGTTTGAATCATCTTCTCCTGTTCAGACTGAATTTCTTTTTTATGGTCCGCGCAGTTCCACCCTCTGCTCATGCAGTAATCCGATGGTCCGAACTGAACCATATCCACACCGGGGATAGAACAGATTTCCTCAATGTGATCCATGGCCTCTTTCTTTTCTATCATAAAGGCTTTCACCAGGCTCCGGTTCATAGCCGCATAATCCTTCTGCTTAAGCTCCGGATGATAGCCAATCCACCTTCCGTTGGGATAACCAAACCTTCCGGCATCCTCCGGTGTCTTAGGGGATAGCTTTTCTATACTCTCCCGTACCTGCTCCGGTGTCTCATGATCCGTAAAAAGTACTGCCTGGAACCCGCAGGCGGCTGCCTTCTGCGCTACGTAAAAGCGGTTTTGGAAATCCACTTTAATCATGGAACCCACCCCATACAATTCACAGGTTCTCGCAAAGTTCTCCAGGTCATTCAGTGTAAAAGGCGCATACTCTGCCAAAAATTCGAAATAGTCAAAATTGCCTGTAGACGCTGCCGCCTCTACAATCGTCGGCCAGGTACTCCAGATTCTTGTGTTGACAGTTGTTTTATTTTGGTTTAGCTTTTCTCGCAATCCATTCAGCATACAGATCCTCCCATTTCCCATCACTTATGTTTCTTATTACCTCTAAGATACTATAAAACCCTTTGAAATACGATGATTATTCTTGTCCTTTACATTTCTTATATTGTCATTATCACCAACGAGAGGCCTTTATTGAAGTGCGTATTGCCCCCACAGGTCCTGGGGAATGTTTGCAGTACGCTGCACGCGATTCAGTGCGTCTATAGCCTTCATCTCATCGGTTGACAGAGAAAAGTCAAAGATTCGGGCATTACTGAAGATTCGTTCCTTTTGGACTGATTTTGGTATCACAGATATACCCTGCTGTACAGACCAGCGGAGACCAATCTGGGCCGGTGTCCTCCCCTTACGTCTGGCTATTTGAACAATAGTTTCTTCTCTTAGATAGCCCCCGGCCAAAGGCGCATAGCCTGTACGGCAATATTTCTGGCATGACAGTAGGCTACAAGCTCCGGACAGTTAAACAGGGGATGGAATTCGATCTGATTTACTGCCGGGATAATCCCACATTGTTCCTTTAAAATTTCCAATTCCTATGGCCAATGAATGAGATAAAGATCTATGTAATCCAGCCCAAGACGTTCCAGGCTCCGGCTGAAGGCCGTTTCTGTGTCATTTGTACGCTGGGCATCATTCTATATTTTAGTGGTTACAAAAAATTCTTCCCGTTTTACAGAGGAAGCCTTTATCCCCAGTCCTACACCATCTTCATTTTTATACACCGAGGCCGTGTCAACCAGGCGATAGCCTGCCTCTGCAGCCCAACAGACAGCACGCTCCACCTCTTTGTTATCTGTTGCGTTATAGACTCCTAAACCTAACAGGGGCATTTCTCTGCCGGTATTAAGCATAATTGATTTGATTCCACAGACAATCCATCTCCTTTTTATAATTAGAGTACAGACCAGTATCCCGCTTTCAGGAACCTGGTCTGTTCGTTTTGCCGCCTAAAGTGTTTTCAAAAATTCTACCACATATACAAGATTATCCCTGAAGGACCCGTCTTTTACAAAGTTCTTCGTAAACAGTGCACTTCCCATGGTAAAGCACCAGGGATCCATCTCTTTTACCAGCTTCATCCGTTCTTCCGTACCAATGCTCCCGGCCAGCACTACAGGTTTTTTAGCCTTTTTAATATATTCCGAGGAAAGTGCAGTGGGATCCCCGTCTACATAACGATAGCCAAGCAGATCTGTGCCAAACACCCCCTTCTCTGCAAAATCAGCTTCCTGTGCCAGCATTTCCTGCGGAGTCCCTTCCAGGATACTAGGACTTTGGGATACTTTTCCGGCAAATGGCAGGTACTTCAGCCCCTGTTCCCTCACATATTCTGCGACGCTGTCATAGTACAGGGTGCCCAGAAGATAATCGAATCCACACTCTGCTGCAAGCTTAGCCCCTCTCATGCACTCCTCTTCTGTGTAAGACACTACTTCCAGAAAAGATGTCTTTCCCGCAGCCCTCATTTTAGAGCAGAGAACCTTCATATTTACCGGTTCCATACCTACATCCTTAAAACCCCAGTACTGAATAGGAAGGTCCTTGTTCTCCTCAAAAACCTCGATAGCATCCGGCACTGTTTTATCGTTATGAGTTAACATAATAATAATTTTATCTAACATTGACATTTTATTTTTCTCCTTTTTTCTATCCATAGCTATTTGTTTACAACGTTTACGGGTTCTCCGTTTACAAAGGCCCTCAGATTTTCCACCGCAATATTCATCAGACGGTTTCTGCTTTCCTTAGGGGCCCAAGAAATGTGCGGGGTAATCAGGCAGTTTTTTGCCCCCAGCAATGGATTATCTCCTTTGATCGGTTCTGCAGATACTACATCCAGGCCAGCCGCGTATACCTTTCCGTAGTTCAGAGCATCGGCCAGATCCTGCTCTACAATCAGAGGGCCTCTGGAATTATTGAGAATAATGACCCCATCTTTCATCCTTGCAATGCTCTCCTTGTTAATCATTCCCTCTGTACTTGGGAACAGCGGACAGTGCAGAGCAATCACATCAGCCTGTGCATACAGTTCTTCTCTTGTCACATATTCTGCAATTTCTTTTCCTGCCTCGCTGGGGTATTCATCATTTGCTATCACACGCATTCCCAATGCCTTTGCAATCCGACCCGTAGCCTGTCCGATTCTTCCGAACCCGATGACACCCATGGTTTTTCCCGCCAACTCAATCAGCGGGTAATCCCAGAAACACCAGTCGGCATTCGTTTCCCAGCGTCCCTTATGTACCTCATCGCTGTGATGGGCAACGTGATGACAAATTTCCAACAGCATAGCAATGGCAAACTGCCCCACTGCCGCAGTACCATAGGTAGGAACGTTGGTTACGGGGATTCCTTTCTCTTTCGCAGCCGCCACATCTACCACGTTATATCCCGTAGCAAGAACCCCAACAAATTTAATATTGGGGCAGGCATCAAACACAGCCTTTGGCATTGGTGTTTTATTGGTATAAACCACCTCTGCGTCACCAACCCGCTCAATCACTTCCTGTACATCTGTGAGAGAAGTCCGATCATATACCGTTACCTCTCCAAGAGCATTCAGTCCATCCCAGTCCAAATCTCCGGGATTCAGCGTATATCCATCCAGTACTACTATTTTCATACCTATTCCTCCATTTCTTATAGTGTTATAGCACTAAGCGGTCCCTTTACGCTTCAATCGCATCCGCCATTTTCTTTACATCCCCGCAGGTACCTGTCCATGCCGCCATGAGGATATCCATCTGATCCAGAATACAGAAATGTTTTACACCCAGATTTTTGTAGTATTCTGCCTCCTCCAGGCTTCCCACTTCCACTCTGGGCTGCACTCCGTGAGCCAGAGCCACCTGAATCATTTTTTCCTGCTCTGCCTGAATCTCAGCCTTGTGGTCCGCACAGTTCCATCCCCTGCTCATACAGTAATCAGATGGTCCGAACTGCACCATGTCTACCCCTGGAATGGAGCAGATCTCCTCAATATGATCCATCGCCTCTTTCTTCTCAATCATGAATGCCTTCACAAGGCTTCTGTTCATAGCCGCATAATCCATTTGTTTTAATTCCGGATGGTATCCAATCCATCTTCCGTTTGGGTAACCGAATCTTCCGGCGTCCTCCGGCGTCTTTGGAGATAACTTTTCAATGCTGTCTTTCACCTGCTCCGGTGTCTCATGGTCTGTGAAAAGAACTGCCTGGAATCCGCAGGCCGCTGCCTTCTGGGCCACGTAAAAACGGTTCTGAAAATCAACTTTAATCATGGAACCGGCCCCATAAAGTTCACAGGTTCTAGCGAAGTTCTCCAGGTCATTTAAAGTAAACGGTGCATATTCGGCTAAAAATTCAAAGTAGTCAAAGTTTCCCGTGGATGCCGCCGCTTCTACCACCGTAGGCCAGGTACTCCAAATCCTGGTGTTTACCGTTGCTTTTCCCTCATTCAGCTTCTCTCTCATTTTGTTAAACATGGCATATTCTCCTTTTGTTTCCTTTTTTCTTTTTGCTGAATTAACAATACTTGAAATGCCGTTAAAAAACGATTATCATTCTTGCCCAGCACATTTCCTATTCTGCCATTGTAGACAAAAAAAGCATGTGCCCGGGAGACAGACTCCCGGGCACATGCCCCTTTACTTCTATTCAATTTTTCGTTTTTCACCTTTCAGATCGGACAATAATACGGCTGCCAGCAGACATATGCACCCAGCTAATATCCTCAGAGTAAACACTTCCTTCAAAAGCAGCACGGAAAACAGCATTCCGAACACCGCTTCTGAAGACAAAATGACGGATGCAAGATTGGGACTGGTATACTTCTGACAGACAATCTGGAGCAGAAAAGCAGTCATAGTACTGAATATTCCCAAATATAGCAACTTGGCCGCCACCCCTGTCTGAAACACCCCCGCGGGGAAGGGGAATCTCCCCAGTCCTGCTCCAAGCCAGGAAAAAATACCGGCCGTCAAAAACTGGACAAAAGTCAGCAGCACCGGCTCCTCCTCCTGTGTATATCTGTCAATGTACAGGATGTGAAAGCCCAGTCCCACACCACACACCATGGTCAGCCAGTCCCCTGTCTGTATGGAAAAATCCCCCTGCAGAGATAAAAGTCCGATCCCAAGCATGGCCGTCACTGCCGCCAGAAGGCTTCTTTTTCCCGGCCTCCTCCTCTCTATCCACCAGGAGAGGAAGGGAACTAAAATTACATAAATAGTTGTGAGAAAGGCGTTCTTTCCGGCTGTCGTATACTTGCAGCCCAGTGTCTGAAAAAACTGGCTGAGCCACAGCAGGAAGCCCAGCACCGCCCCCTCCCTTATGATTTTGAAAGAAAGGTTTTTCAGCCTTTTGAAAAAGAGGACTCCCATACCAATTACGGCTACGAGATACCGCAGTGCCAGCAGATAAATGACCGGTATGGTATCCGTAGAATCCTTTACCACCACAAAAGAAAAGCCCCATATCACTGTGGCACAAAAAAGTCCCAGCGGACCTGCCGCACGGTGTTTTGCTATCTTGTTTTCCATCTTTGCATCTCCTTTTGCTGTTTTCCTGGTTACATCATACAGCAGGGGAGCAGAGGAGGCGATTACCTATATTGCAAACAACATGTCTTATATTGCCGCAGCTTCCAATTCCTCTTTTTTAAGATAAAATCTGTGAGATATCTGTCACAGACCTGTGACACGAGAAAACATAATAAAGGCGGACAAAATATGGTACTATATCTTTATATCATCTTTCGGACAGAAGAAAGCACAATAAATCGGGAACAATTGTTTTTCCAGTGATAAGATGGATACACAGACAAGGGAGGAAATGCTATGGAATGGATAGAAAGTATCAGTAAAGCGATCAGTTACATCGAAGATAATCTTACCGATGACCTGACCATCGAAAAAATTGCGGATAAGGTACTCATTTCGCCATTTTATTTTCAAAAGGGGTTTTCTATGCTCTGTGGATTTACTGTCAGCGATTATATCAGGCAGAGGAGGCTTACACGCGCCGGCAGCGAACTTGTTTCCACAGAGGAAAAAATTATTACCATTGCTCTGAAATATGGATATGATTCCCCCGACAGCTTTACGAAAGCTTTCACACGTTTTCACGGCGTTACACCTACGGCTGTACGAAAAGACGGAGCTATGATCAAATCCTTCGCTCCTCTGAAAATATCATTCACATTGAAAGGCGGTTATACTATGGATTACAAGATTGTTGAAAAGGAAGCATTTACAGTGATCGGCGCATGGAAAAAGTTTCCCTATGAAAATGCAGCGGAAGCGATTCCGAACTTCTGGACGGAACACTATCAGAGCGGCGGGGGCAGTACCGTATGCGGAACATACGGTGTTAACATTGATGAGAGTATGGGCGGCAAGGAATTTGAATACCTGATAGCGGACGATTACAAGGAAGGGACAGAGGTACCGGACGGCTTTATCACGAAAACGATTCCTGCATTTACGTGGGCGGTCTTCCCCTGCAGAGGGAGTATGCCAAATGCTATGCAGGAGGTATGCAGGAAAATTTTCTCTGAATGGCTGCCCAACTGCAAAGACTACGAGTTTGCCGCCGGGTATAATATTGAGATGTATCACGATCCTTCCAAATATCCTAATGGTGTCCAGGACGAGAGTTACTATAGTGAGATTTGGATTCCTGTAAAGAAGAAAGCTTAAGCGTGCGGCTTAATGAATCACTGTTCTCAATGCGAGGAGAAAAATGTTCTGGAAAAGAGAGGGGTGTGACTAAGATATGTCACACCCCTCCCTTTTTCAGACTATTTATTTACATCCCCTATCTGTTCCCTTTTTCCCTTTTATAATGGCGATGGCACCTGCATATGCAGCAAGTAATGTGACGGCCAGCCTTCCGATAGGAGCCGCGTCCCTGGTTTGAACCGCATCTATTTTGTGAGAAGACGTTTCAGCAGTATTAGACCCCTTTTTCTCATCCTGAGCATCCGGCAATTTTTCCGGCTCTTTTTCAATAACTTTAATTGTATATTCGCGGACATTCCCTGCAAGGCTATTTGCGTCTGCGACACCTAATCCAATTAAAAACTCATCATATACTTTGTCCGGCTTACCCACAAGATAGTCACCATCTATCTTCATCCAGTCAGGAGCTCCATGAAACTCATAAGTAAAAGGTGGTGTTCCCCCTGTTACTTCCAGCGGTAGTTTAAATGCCTCTCCCACTACCAGAGTTACCACCCCGTCATCTGACGGTAGCTTTACCTCAGGTATGGTTCCAACTTCCTCGCCTACCACAAACGTAACATCTAATTCTGTGGAAGTTTTCCCGTTTGCATCTCTAACTTTATATGAAAATGAGTACTCGCCGGGTTCGTTAGGTGTCCCTAAAATCTCTGTGCCTCTGACAAATGCCCATTCAGGTCCGTTATACTCATAGATCTGATACGGGGGCTCTCCCTTTGACACATCAAGGGTTATCAGAAATGCACGGTTCACCTCCAGATGCAATTGACTTTCATCTACCGCTACATCTAAAAAATCCTCCTCTATAACCGGTTCAGAGCTATCTCCCTCAGCCTCATTCTCATTATACATATCTGTCAAAACTTCCTTTGTTTCCCCCGGCTGTTCCACTGGGGGTGCCTCCTCCCCAAGGGTATTTCTTTCACCCTCACCGCTGTCAAGATTCTGCTCCTCTACGCCAGTCATTGTGTCCACAATAGCAGGAGCTTCTAACTGTACAGGCTCCTGTACCCCGGCGTATACTAACTCACCTGCCGCTCCAGCCCCAATACATGATACAGTTAACAATAGCCCACAGCCCAATACGTATAGTCTATTTCTTTTCATACTCTCACTCCCTTTTCCGTATAATATCAAACGCCACAAGGAACCTCCTTTAATATTGACATTTTAACATTGTGCAGAGTATTTGTGTGGAAAATAAACTAGATTTATTAGTTTTTTAAATTAATCAGCATACTATTTTATATTTAAGACACAATTTGTCATTTTATCCCTTTATTTGTCTTTGCTTCTTAACTTCTGCATACATACTTAATTCACAACTCGAACTTATGTTTTCTTTCAACGCCCTCCTCCTCTAAAGGTAAACTACACGCTAACAGAATTTACCCCCGGGTATGCAATAAGAAAAACATGGCTGCATACATTAAAAGAAAAAGGATTTATATGGATATTCATATTGTTGCCCCAGGGGATACTATCGCCTCCATCGCAGCCCGGTACGGCGTTTCTCCCTCCCGCCTCTCCTATGACAATCAACTGAATGAACAGAGTCATCTGGTGGTAGGGCAGGCACTGCTTGTTTTGAAACCGGAACTGATCCATGAGGTTGTCCCCGGGGATACCCCCAGTTCCATATCCAGTCAGTATGGTATCTCTGCCCTTGAGCTTCTGCGCAATAACCCCTTCTTGTCGAACCAGCCTTACCTGGTCTCCGGAGAATATCTCATAATTCGTTATGATGGTGAAAAAACAGGAAATATGGAGACAGATGGCTACGCATACCCTTTTATAAATCGTCCCCTTCTTCGGCAGACACTTCCCTATCTGACAGCTCTGTCCATTTTTTCTTATGGATTTACACCGGAGGGTGAATTGATTCCTGTGGACGACGCGCCTCTGATTTCCATGGCTCAGGAATTTGATACCCGGTGTGTCTTAGTGCTCACCCCGTTTTCAGCCAGCGGGACCTTTGATAATAATCTGGTTACATTAGTTACCAATAACCTGGAGGTGCAGAACAGAGTCATAGAAAATCTGCTTCTGACGGTTGCCCAAAAACCTTACCAGGAGGTTGATGTGGATTTTGAGTTTATACGGGCAGAAGACAGGATCCCCTATGTAGAATTCGTGAGGAATCTTACCCGGAGGATGAACGCCGTCGGAGTCATGGTCTCCGTAGCACTGGTCCCAAAAGTATCTGCCGATCAGCCGGGACTTCTGTACGAGGGAATTGACTACCGGCTGCTGGGGGAGGCGGCTAATACTGTGCTTCTCATGACGTATGAATGGGGCTATACCTACGGTCCGCCCATGGCAGTAGCCCCCATTCCCCAGGTCAGACAGGTGCTTAACTACGCCGTGAGCGAAATCCCTCCCGCCAAAATATCCATGGGAATCCCCAACTATGGCTATGACTGGCCTCTCCCCTTCGTGCGCGGGGTCACGGAAGCTGCCAACATAGGCAATCACGAGGCCATTGAGATAGCCGCCTTGAACAATGCAGCAATTCAGTACGATGACATATCCCAGGCGCCGTTTTTTGAGTACACCAGAGATGGCGTCGGGCATATCGTTTGGTTCGAGGATGTGAGAAGCATCCTGGCTAAGTTAAACCTGGTAACAGAATATGGCTTTCGGGGTGTGGACTACTGGCAGTTAATGCGGCCCTTCCGCCAGAACTGGCTGCTGGTAAACTACTTGTTCAATATCTTACGCTGATTCTGTCGCTGAATAATGGAAAAAGATGCAAAGTGCAAGAAAGGAAGCGCATTCCTGCCGCGCTTCCTTTCATTAAATCATTCTGCTATCTGACGCTCAATCTCCGTCCCCCCGCTCCCTGATTGACATCTAAAATCTGCTCCGCCAGTCTTTCAACCATTACCTCTGATAATATCTTATCATTATTCATACGCGCACCTCCCGGAACTGTCTTCATGTACTGTTGTGTAGTATTACTTTTTAATACTATAATACTACTTTTATCAATAATGTCAATCCTTCTTGTGTATTATTCTTTGCTATTACATACAGCGAAGGCGTGTGTCAGCCCAAAGAAAATGAACTAGGGTATGCCTCTTGGTATAACACATTATAGCACTGAAAGCTCCCATCCTCTGTAAAGGATGAAAGCTTTCCTAATAATAACTTACTGATTATATCATTCTCATAATTACTAAATAAACCGCAGCCATTGAGATAACGATCTGTATTATAGTAAACCGGAATACCGTCTGCGTATTGGACCATCCCCAAACCTTCCTCACGTGATCGTGAAGGGGCGTCCGCACATTTTTCAAAATACGTATCTTTAAAAACCTAAGCAGCGACACCTTTAGCAGCCCCAGACCGCCGTCAAGAATCAATACCAGTGCAACCAGCAGGTATAAAAACGGACTCCCTGTCTTGAGTACTGCAATACTGATAAACAGTCCCATGGCTCTGGAACCTGCATCTCCCATCATCAGTTTGCTGGGCGTGGCATTAAACCACAGATACCCCAGGATACAGACCGCGAACAGCAATATCAGATAACTGAAATCATCATTCTTCCCTTTTATAATATCAATAATATAGATGCTGATAATGGTAACCAGCGTCAGGGTTCCTGAAAGACCGTCCACCCCGTCGGAGCAATTAGTCACATTTATGGATGCCCATACCAAGATGACTGTCAGAATTCCAAATAAGACAGCAGGAATTGTAATGGTTGTCCCGGTAATCATAATCTCCACTTTATTAGAATTATAGTTTAAAAACGTTACCGCCACCATAGCCGCAATCACAAAATCCAGAAATCCCTTTTTATATTCTCCCCAGGGCACCTTAGATGCATCATCTAAAAAGCCCATCATCATAGCTGCCACTACTAAAATAATGTAAATGACAAGCTCCCCGCTCAGCCTTGCAAAGATCAGCCCGGATGCGGCAAATACCAATATAAATATGAATCCGGCCCCTCTCGGCTTCCCCGCCGACAACTTACCGTCATGTGCAAAATCCCTTCCTATATCCTTCGGCAGCAAAGGATGAAACTTCGCCGTGCAAAAGCAGGTAGCAAAAAATGCAAAGAGTATGCCCAGAAACATCACTGTCGGTACCGAACCGTTAATAATAAAATTTACCATTTGTTTTTTCCCTTTTTCTTTATTCTCTTTTTGTCAGCACCCTTAATTATAGCCTCCCAAAGAGGAAAAAACAATGCCTTTTTGCTTATCTCCAGAGATAAACATACTATCCGTTTCTCCGTTTTTCCAGTTCCTCGATCTTCCACTGGCATTTCCAAATAATTCTCAGCAGAACAATAAGCAACAGTCCAAAACAAACCGTTGTTCCTCCGAAAATATAGGAACCGGTCTGAACTGCAGCATTGAGTTGAAGAAACACAACTATCACTTCCACTATCATAATGTACGTAAAGAAATTTCTTATTCTTTTATACTGTACCACTCTCGAGGAATCATCGGTATACAGTTCAAATCCCCCGTCTTGGGCATCTTTTCTCAGATAAACCCACTGGCTCCACTGTTCTACCACCTCAATACCGCTGTCCTCCATAAATTCCTTAAAGTCCCGGGCACCGGCAGAAGTACTGGGCA
>OLQH01001166.1_pt1 | contig 22592 bp, 24 predicted proteins | sample 1672671 | NCBI WGS metagenome assembly OLQH01 (sample SAMEA3136712, study PRJEB25190) | human gut metagenome
AATACACAAACTTTTTTTCTTCTGCGTCCGCCTCTTCTCTTCATTGGAGAATCTGGTCTTTCACTTTTATTGTAAGCCATGAATATTACCTCCTTATCGAAATCTAATGACTCGCATCCGGGCCAGTGCCTTATGCGTATTAGTTAAATGGCAAGTCCTCATCAATACCATCCGGAATATTCATAAAACCATCTGCGGAGCCGCTTCCACCTGCTGTCGGAGCGGACGGTGCGCTTGCCGGCCCACCGAAGTTACCACCATGATAACTGTCACTGGATGCCTTGCTCTCTGCAAATTCCTGGTCTTCTACTACTACCTCTGTGGTATAGACCTTCTGGCCTTCCCGGTTGGTGTAGCTTCCGGTCTGGATTCTTCCACTGATTGCGATCTTGATACCCTGACGGAAATATTTTTCAGCGAACTCTGCTGCTCTGCCGAATGCCACACAGCTGATAAAATCAGCGGTTGCTTCCCCGTCTCTTTTGAATCTTCTGTCAACAGCCAGTGTATATCTCGCGATTGCCAGTGAATTGTCTCCTGCTGAATATCTTACCTCAGGATCTCTTGTTAAACGACCCATTAAAATAACTTTGTTCATATTCTTACCTCTCTTGTAAATGTATCTACTTTTACGGAATCTTACAAACCTTTAATGGGCTTGGCACTTAAGAAAAAATTAAGCTTCTTTCTTAACAACTAAATATCTCATTACATTGTCCATGATACGAACGTGTCTTTCAACTTCTGCAGGACAGGTTGCATCTGCTTCGAACTGAATGAAATAGTAGAAGCCTTCTCTCATTTTCTGAACTTCGTAAGCTAATCTTTTCTTACCCCATTCTTCAACTTCTGTAACTGTTCCGCCGTAACGTGCTACATAACCTTTAGCTTTCTCTACTACGGCTTCACGAGCTTCATCCTCGATTTTTGCATTCACAACCAATGCTAATTCATATTTGCTCATGCTGTTTTACCTCCTTTTGGACTTTTGGCTTCCGGTTTCAGGACCGGAAACAAGGATAAATTATATATCACAAGTTGGTATTCTACCATGAATCAGGAACAATTTCAAGTATTTTCTTCACTCTTTTTCCGTAAATTTCTTGTGTTTTTTTCCACCAGTTTTCTTGCGATCATGATCTGGTGTCCGCACCCGGTACATTTCAGACGGAAGTCCGCGCCCACGCGAAGGATTTCCCATTCGCTGCTGCCACACGGATGCTGTTTTTTCAGTTTTACGATATCTCCTATTTCATACTGATATGTCATGTTCTGTTTCCCCTTACTTTCATCTGTGAAAAAATCTGTCCGATCGATTTCTGGATCAGAAGATCCGCGTTACGATCCTGCGGTGTCGCACCTTTGTTGATCAGCACCAGTGCCTTTCCCCGGAAATAATCGAGAAGTCCGGCTGCCGGATATACCGCCAGCGAAGTTCCGCCAACGATCATCACCTCTGCTTCGGCGATCGTACGGATGGCATCCGCTACCACCTCGCTGTCCAGTCCCTCTTCATATAAAACGACATCCGGCTTGATCACACCGCCACACTCACATTTTGGAACCCCTGCGGAATGCAGCATGTAAGATGCATCATAAAACTTATGGCATTTCATACAGTAATTTCTGTGTACCGATCCGTGCAGTTCCATCACATGTTTACTTCCTGCCGCCTGGTGGAGTCCGTCGATGTTCTGTGTCACCACACCGGTAAGCTTTCCTGCCTCTTCCATCTCGGCAAGTTTCTTATGCGCATCATTCGGCTTCGCATCCAGCGCCAGCATCTTATCCCGGTAGAACCGGTAAAACTCATCCGTGTGGCGCATGAAAAATGTATGGCTTAAGATGGTCTCCGGTGGGTAGTCATATTTCTGATTATAAAGTCCATCCACACTTCGAAAATCCGGAATCCCACTCTCGGTAGAGACTCCTGCACCGCCGAAAAATACGATCCGGTCGTACTGATCTACAAGTTCCTGTAATTTTTCCACATCCTGTTCCATTACGCATCCTCCTTATCCACATATTTCGTGAAGTTCTTCCACACGTCCACATTCTGTTGCTTCATTATTTATACGTTCCAACCCAGCGCGCCTGTACCACGAATCGCATCGATTCATTCGACGTACAGGTAGACAGTGTCACCACATAATCCTCCTTGCTGAGTCCTTTTGTCTTCATATTTACTTTCGACTGTTTCGCCATCTTGTCCACATACGCACCAAACTGGTCGTCATGTTCGCTGAACAGCGTATATACATCGCTGTTTACGTTTGCATACTGCATCGAGAAAATCTCATACCGATATTTTCCGTCCGGTGTACAGATCCACAGATATTTGCTGCCCTTGTATTTGCCGCTTTCATACATCTGTTTTAATTTTCCGAACATCGAACCGTTTTTCATATTATGACCGTAGATGATCGTATTACAGTCAGAAAAATCCGATGCATTCGTAGAATCAATAAAGATCGATCCCGCAAAATTATAGGTCTGTTTGATCGTCCGGTGCAGATAATACTCATTGTCCTCTCCCTGTGTGATCGGATAACTGATCGAAGGGATTGCTTCGAGTTCGAGCCATCCTACCACATCGTCATTGATTGCCTTTAGTGCATCAAAATCCACCTCCGGCGGATTGACGGTAATCTCTTCCTCTTCCGGAATGATCAGATTACCCTCCTCATCTTTCTTTTCTTCCACTACTTCCAGCGGTTCGCTGCTCTGTACTGTCGTTGCTTCTGCCACAGCATGGTATTCGTCCACCCCCTGTTTATACCCCAGGTAGATCGTTACCAGCTGATACATGGAAAAACAGAACACTGCAAGTGCGATCAGAAACAGCAGTTTCCAGAAAATCCCGCCGCTCTTCTTCTTTTTTTTCTTTGCTGTCATCTCTTCCTTATATCCTTTCTTGTCTCTTTGCTTCGTTATCCCTGAAAATGAACCGTGATCGGACAGATCTCGCAGTCCGTACCGACACGCATCGCCGGTCCCCAGACGCCCACACCTGAAGTTACGATACTGTGCAGATTTCCTTTTTTCAGATAGCCGCAGGCATTTTCCCACATCAGTTTGATCGTCAGGTTACCCGGGAACATCTGACCGTCATGCGTATGACCGCACAGCTGCATATCAGCACCGGCTGCTTCCAGTTCCTCCAGCTGTTTCGGCTGGTGTTCCAGTACGATGATCGGTTTGGTCTTATTCAGATCACCCAGGATCTCTTCCGGCTCCATCCGGTTGGTTGTTCCGTCACCCGGCTTCTGTACATCTTTTCTTCCCACCAGATAAAAAGCATCGTCGATCAGCGTCACTTCGTCATCCAGCATCTGAATCCCTGCTTTTTTTGCAAATTCTTCAAACCGCGGATCACGCACTTCATTTTCTTTGGAAGTCACGGAAAATCCGCCAAGCAGACGCTCCGTTACATCGTGATTGCCGAACACACCGAACGAACCATATCTGCTCTTGATTCCCGCCAGCGTTTTTGCGATCTTGTCCGGATTCTGCAACGCTTCGTATTCATTATCAAAAATATCTCCTGCAAATACCACCAGATCCGCATCCTGTTCATTGATCTTTTTGACCATCCGTTGCATCTGCCGATCTCCCACACTGTAGCCCAGATGCAGATCGGCAATCAGCACCACTTTCAGGTCGCTGTTGTCTCCACAGTTTTTCCGGATCGTCACTTCATAAGGGTTCACCTTTACGATATGAGAATGTGCGATACCGTAGGCACTCATTCCTCCGACCAGAGCGGTCAAAAAGATTCCCACAAACACATAACCCACCTTGCTGAAAAAGAAATCATGCACTTTTCCCGGGATTCTTTTCAGGATCAGTCTCAAAATATCTGCAACTGCAATAAACATCAGGATATATACAAACGTTCCCAGCCAGTAATTGCTGATGCGTTTTACCAACACCTGAAATCCCGAGGACGGGAGTAAAAATGCAAACAGCAGAGATAACGCCAGCAGGGAATAAATCACAATATACGGCACCACGAACCATTTCGAATGAAAGCGTTTTGAACACGCAGTCAGCCATTTGTGTACCCGGTGCAGAATGTAAAGGTTTAAAGCTATATAAATCGGTATAATAATCAGTAAAATCATGTGCTCTCCTCTATGTTGTGTCTCTCTGTTTTACAGATCCAGTTTCATATCGCCGTCCTTGATAAAATTATGCTTTCTCATAAACTGTGCAAATACCACCGAAAGGAGTGCAGGCAGCACAAACTGAATCACAACAATTTTCAGAAGTACCACAACCGGATGTTCCGTCTGCGCCATCACCTGCCAGGTCATGATCTGTCCCACGAATCCGGCAGATCCCATCCCGGAACCGGTCGCGTTGTTTGTCATATGCAACAGCATCGTGGAGACCGGACCAAGCACGGCACTTGAGAGGAGCACCGGAAGCCAGATAATCGGTTTTTTCACGATATTCGGCACCTGTAACATAGAAGTTCCCACGCCCTGCGCGATCAGACCGCCCACACCGTTTTCCCGGAAACTTGCCACTGCAAATCCTACCATATTACAACAGCATCCCACGGTAGCGGCTCCCGCTGCCAGCCCGGAAAGATTTAGGATCACGCCGAGTGCCGCAGAACTGATCGGCAGTGTCAGAATCATACCCATCAGGACAGACACCACGATTCCCATCAGAAACGGCTGCTGCTCGGTTCCCCAGTTGATCAGTCCGCCAAGCCACGCCATAAAGGAAGAAATCGGCGGTCCAACGAGGATACCCACAGCGGATCCCGTTCCAATCGATAGTAACGGAACCAGAATGATATCCAGTCTCGTCTTTCCCGCGATCAGATGACCGATCTCAATCCCCACATACGCAGCGACAAAAGCGCCAAGCGGTTCTCCCGGTCCCTGTAATACCAGATTCCCATCCACAAGCAGTGTTCCAGCCAGCACTTTCGATGCATACCCGCCGATCATACCACTGGTAGCCGCTGATAACACGACCATCGGAGATTCCTGAAACTTGTACGCCACACCCACACCGATTCCGGCACAGGTCAGTCCGGCTGCCACTTTTCCCACCGCATAGATCAGCGCCCCGATGGATCCGCCTGCAAGCGTCCCGATCTGCTGGATGATTGTTCCGATGATCAGAGTCGCAAAAAGCCCCAGAGCCATTCCGCTGAGCCCGTCTATAAATACCCGGTTCAGATATTTCTTAATCAGATTCATACATAACCCCTTTCCTGTTCACCTCTTTATTTTTCAGTCTGACCAAAGTGTAACACGGTTATTACCAATCTTCCAGTACTATTTGACAAATCCACCGCATAAGCATATAATATAATTAATAACGCGGGATGGAGCAGTCTGGAAGCTCGTCGGGCTCATAACCCGAAGGTCGCAGGTTCAAATCCTGCTCCCGCAATTTTTTATGCCCATTTTTAAAGCAGATGGACTGATGAGACATCACCTGGCAATTTTCAGTTGCCAGGTGGTGTCTTTTTATTGCATTGCAAATCAATAATTGGTCCAGTGGATCAATTTTGATTTGTGCGAGCAACGAGTCAAAGTCCATGCTTGCATGAGACCTTGGCGACTGCCGCGATAACGAGTCAAAAAAAGAAGAGTGACTGCTTTTAACAGCCAACTCTTCTTCCTATATTTATCTTCTGTTTTTATTTTACAGCAGATGTGCACGGATCTCGTCTGCGCTCAGCGGGGAAAGGTATGCCGGAGCTACATCGAAGACAGTCTTGCATCCTGTCATTCCTTCTGCTTTCATGCGGCTCAGTGCTCTTGCATAAGCAACCAGTACGCTGGAGGTGAATTCCGGGTTGGACTCCAGTTTCAGAGAATACTCGATCATCTGATGGGTATTTTCATTTTCACCGGTCATACCGCTTCTCATAACGAAACCACCGTGCGGCATCTTGTTATGAACAGCGTCAAATTCTTCTTCAGAGATGAAGTTTACTGTGGTATCGTATTCATCAAAATAGTTTTTCATAGTTTTGATGGATTCTTCGATCTGTTTTTTATCAGCACCTTCCTCAGCAACTACGAAGCACTCTCTGGTGTGTTTCTGACGGGTTGTCAGTTCCGGCTGTTTTCCGGCTCTTACCTGATCCATAGCTTCTTCTACCGGAACGGTGTACTGGATACCACGTTTTACACCCGGGATTCTCCGGATCGCATCAGAGTGTCCCTGGCTTACGCCTTTGCCCCAGAATGTATAGGTTTTTCCGTTTGGCAGAATGGATTCTGCATAGATACGGTTCAGAGAAAACAGACCCGGATCCCAGCCTACAGAGATCATAGCCAGATGACCATTTTCTTTTGCGGCTGCATCTACATTTGCAAAATGCTGCGGGATATTTGCATGTGTATCAAAACTGTCGATCACGTTAAAATCTTTTGCCAGTTCCGGTGTCTGTTTTGGAAGGTCAGTAGCGCTTCCTCCGCAGATGATCATAACGTCAATCTGATCTTTCATATTTTTTGCATCTTCCATGGTGTATGCTTTTACGCCAGGTGTTTTGATGGCTACTGTTGCAGGATCTCTTCTGGTAAATACGCCTGCCAGTTCCATATCTGCGTTCTGACGGATCGCCATCTCAACGCCTTTTCCCAGATTGCCGTAACCTGCAATACCGATTCTTATTTTTTTCATCGCTAATTCCTCCTGTACTCTCCTATCTATTTCCGGAATCTTTCTGTACCTGCTTTGTCAGAAGAGACTCCGATCATGCATATTTCCGCCTCCATACCGGCGGTTTTCGGGGATCACGTTCTGAGACTGCACTTTGTGTTCACCACTTTACCTTTGCACAGTCATAAATCTCCTTTTGTATCCTATCACATTTTGATGTCACGTTCAAGCCATTCATAATGTTCTTCCAATGCCAAAAGCCCTTCCTGAATATTTCCCTCAATAAGACAAATGGCAATATTCTTATGAAGTGCGATCCATTCTTCCGTATCAATGGATGCTGCCTGCCGCAAAACCACCTCACCCTCTGAGCGTATGATCTCAGACAAGGCATCCGTCAGAAGAATCAGAAGCCGGTTCTGCGAATACTCAAATACCAGGTGGTGCAGTTCATGATCCGAGAGGATCCGTTCCTCAAGATCTCCGTTTTCCATCCGGTTGATAATCGCTCCTGCTTTTTCCTTTCCTTCCTCTGATATCAGCGCGCAAGCCTGTACATACGCCTGTTTTTCCAGAACCGACCGAAGCTGATTGACTTCCCGGTAATTACTCTCTTCCATCAGAACCAGCATGGAAAAAACACTGCTGAGGCTTTCTCCCATCCGGTTTACCAGAAAATTTCCCTTGCCGTGACGGCTTTCCAGAACGCCTGTATGCTCTAGGATCCGTAGTGCTTCCCGGACCGAATTTCGGGAAATCCTCAGTGTTTCCATCAGTTCCCGCTCGGAGGGTATCTTCCCGCCATAAGAAATATCTTTGTTTTTTATCAGTGTTTTCAAATATTCCAGTACCTGGTCATAGGCTTTTGGTGAAGTTGCCTGTACACTTTCCTTATCCAACTGTTTTTCTCACTTTCTTACTTTTCTTCCCTGCCAGACCCACAGCCGGCATGATTTCCGGACAAAAATACCCGACATATTTTTACATCAGACTTGCAAAAACAGAAGATGTTACCACCGTCAGCAAACCTGCCACAGCGATTGCAAGACTGCTCATCGCACCCTCGATCTCACCCAGCTCCATCGCTTTTGCTGTTCCGATGGCATGAGCGGCAGTTCCAAGAGCCAGTCCTTTTGCCACCGGTTCTTCCAGATGAAAGAGCTTACAGACAAGATCTGAAATCACATTTCCAAGGACACCCGTAATGACGATAACTGCTACGGTAATAGTTACCACACCGCCAAGTTCTTCCGATACCCCCATACCAATGGCTGTAGTAATGGATTTCGGAAGCAGAGTTACATACAACTGAGAGTTCAGATGGAACGCCCGCGCCAGGATGTAAACACCGACCATACTTGCCAGCACCCCGGACAGAATGCCCGCTGCAACGGCTTTGATATTATTCTTCAGCAGTTCAATCTGTCGATAAAGGGGGACAGCCAGACTGACCGTCGCCGGTGTCAACAGATAACTGATATACTGTCCACCTTCGTTATAGGTATCATAATCAATATGAAACAGAATCAGCACCGCCATTACGCAGATGACTGCAATCAACAACGGATTAAAAATTGCCAGTTTAAATTTCTTTTTCAGAAGAGTTCCGATCTCATAGGCCACCAAACTGATCGCCGCACCAAAAAATACGGAATTTGTCAGGAAATCTTTCATTTTTCTTTTCCCTCCTTACGTTTTCTCTCCCAGCGGATCACCCGCTGTGTCACCTGTCCGGTCACTCCCATGACAAGTACAGTTGTTACTACCGTCACTACGACCACCGGAACCACGACCGGTCGCAGCACATCCCATGCATTCAAAAGTCCTACTGCCGCCGGGATAAACATAACCGGCATAATTTCTATCAGAAAATCAGCGGCTCCCTCTACCTGATCCAGCTTTACAATACCGGTAAGAAGTGCAGCCAGCAACAATACCAGCCCATATACACTGGCCGGAACCGGAAGTGGAATCACCATACGGAAAAACTCTCCGATAAACGAGAACAACAATATCATACAAAACTGTCTTACGTGCTTCAAAATATTTCTCCTTTCACTGGTAGTACCAGTTTCAGATTATACTGACCTGACCTTTTCCTGTCAAGGAGCAAATTCCCCATAGAAATACAGAAATCTCCGGCGATTCATTACAAATCGCCGGAGATTTTTCTTCAAGAAATGCTACCTGCTCATATTTTTGCAAGTCCATAGTCAGAAACCTTCCTGCAAACAAACTTCTGTCAGTTTTCTGACCTTTTGACTCTGCTGTCCATTATCCCAGCATTTTCTCCAGATCTTCCTTGGGATCCCCGATCGGGCTGATCTGATAATTTTCTACCAGATACTGTAGCACATTGGGAGACAGGAATGCCGGGAGAGACGGTCCGAGATAAATATTTTTGATTCCAAGGTGCAGAAGTGTCAGCAGGATGCACACCGCCTTCTGCTCGTACCAGGAAAGCACCATGGAAAGCGGAAGTTCATTGACTCCGCAGTCGAAAGCCTGTGCAAGCGCGACTGCCACTTTGATGGCTCCGTAGGCATCGTTACACTGTCCCATATCCATGATCCGAGGGAAACCGCCGATGCTTCCGAGATCCAGATCGTTAAACCGGTATTTTCCACACGCCAGCGTAAGAATGATCGTATCGGACGGTGTCTGTTTTACGAATTCCGTATAATAGTTTCTGCCTTTTTTTGCTCCATCGCAGCCTCCGACCAAAAAGAAATGCCGGATCGCTCCTGCCTTTACCGCATCCACGATCTGATCTGCTGCCTGCAGGATCGTTCCGTGTCCGAAACCGGTGGTCAGCTTTTCTCCACCGTTAATTCCCTTGTACTGCCTGTCTTCCCCAAATCCTCCAAGTTCCAGTGCCTTTTCGATCACCGGTGTGAAATCTTTTCCGTCATCTACATGTACCACACCCGGATAAGAAACTACTTCCGTGGAAAAGACGCGGTCTGCGTAGCTCTCCTTCGGTGGCATCAGACAGTTGGTCGTAAACAGGATGGCTCCCGGAAGATCAGCAAATTCTTTCTGCTGGTTCTGCCATGCCGTTCCGAAGTTTCCTTTCAGATGACCGTATTTTTTCAATTCCGGGTATGCGTGTGCCGGAAGCATCTCGCCATGGGTATAGATATTGATGCCCTTTCCTTCGGTCTGTTCCAGAAGCAGCTTCAGATCACGCAGATCGTGACCGGTAACCACGATAAACGGCCCTTTTTCCACTTTCAGCGAAACCTCTGTAGGTTTCGGGATTCCATAAGTCTCTGTGTTGGCACGATCCAGCAGTTCCATACAGGTCAGATTAACTTTTCCCGTCTCCAGAACCACCGGGAGAAGTTCTTCCATGCCAAGATCCATAGACAGCGTAGCCAGTGCTTTATATAAGAAGAAGTTCACTTCTTCCGACTGATATCCAAGTACCATCGCATGGTATGCATACGCTGCAACACCCCGGATGCCGAATAATAACAGGGATTTTAACGACCGGATATCTTCGTCTGCATTCCAGATTTGTTCCATATCATAATTGTCTGTAGTTCCACATTTTGCCACACAGGTTCCGCATCCCGGTGCGATTCTGCTTTTTTCCTCTTCCACACGCTCGATCATCACACGAACCGTCTCTTCGTTGAAACTTACATTGGTCAGTGTTGTAAATAATCCCTCGATGATCACCCGGTCGGTATCAGCAGTCTTTGGATTGTTGCCGCAGGTCTTCGCAAGGCCGATCAGTGCCCCTGTCAGCTCATCCTGCGCCTTTGCTACATCAGCCGTCTTTCCGCATACTCCGCGCTTTCCGGTACATCCATTGCATCCTGCTGTCTGCTCACACTGAAAACAAAACATATTTTTCTCCATTTTTTGTACTCCTTTTATCATTTTTTTTATCGTTTTCTTTACTTTTACCTTATCTATCTCATAAGTATCCCTGATTTTTCTGCTTTTATCCTTCGTACTATGTTTCTCGCACAGATAGCCTCACGAATTACACCGTTTGGTTTTTCCCATCCGTCTGCCTGGAAAACGTTCTGCCCGTTACTCCCGGATCGTACCGTCAGTTCCGACCGTGATCACCTGCCATGGCAGCCGTTTTCCGCTCGCTTCAAGGGCACGTTTTGCCGCCATCTCAAGTCCTCCGCAACATGGCACTTCCATACGGACAACGGTGATACTCTGCACTTCATTCTGCCGGATGATCTCTGCCAGTTTAACGGCATAATCGGTGCTGTCAAGTTTCGGACATCCCACCAGCACCACACGATCTTTTAAAAATTCATCGTGGAACTTCGCATAAGCGTATGCTGTACAGTCTGCCGCGATCAGCAGGTTCGCTCCCTCATAAAAAGGTGCATGCACCGGCAGTAATTTGATCTGTACCGGCCACTGACGCAGACGGGAACGCTCCGCTTTCGCCTTTTCTTCTTTATTTTTCAGCACTGCCGCCTCGTCATATGCTTCCGCTTCCCGTTCAATAAAATGAATCGCATCCATCGGACATGCCGGAAGGCAATCCCCCAGTCCGTCACAGTAATCGTCGCGCATCAGTTTTGCTTTCCCGTTTATCATACCGATTGCCCCTTCGTGACAGGCCTTAGCACAGGCGCCACAACCGTTACATTTATCTTCCTCTATCTGAATCACTCTTCGGATCATATTCGATTCCTCCTTATTTTCTGTATGCACTCCTGAAATCTCTCTATATCTGATTTGACACAAATGCATTTCTGTCTCTGTTATGCTGTCCTTCTTCTCTTTGCAACAGCTCCCTTGCGTTTACAAACAGAGGATACTATAATATCAGATAAAAATATGTTGTTTTAACCACAAAAAGGAGAAAAAATGGATTTTCCAATATTAAAAAAAATCCCCCTGTTTTATGGTGTGAAACCGGAGGAAATTCCGTCTATTCTGCATTGTCTCTCCGGACAGATCCGGTCGTTTTCCAAAGGGGAAATGATCTTTTGTGCCGGTGAATCTATTACCTCTGTAGGAATCGTACTGGAAGGTTCTGTTCATATTGAAATTGACGATTTCTGGGGCAGTAAAAATATCCTGAATCACGTCGGACCCGGACAGCTTTTCGGCGAAGCCTACGCCTGTTCCCCTTCGGAACCGCTGATGGTCAATGTCGTATCCGTCACGCCCAGTCAGATTTTATTTCTGGATGTTCCGAAGATTTTGCATACCTGTGAAAAACCATGCAGTCATCACCAGCAGATGATTGAAAATCTGCTCCGCATCATGGCAACCAGTAACCTGCAGCTTTCCCGCCGGATCCTGCACACCACACCGAAAACCATCCGTGAACGGCTGCTCGCCTATCTTTCCTATCAGGAACTGCTCACCGGATCGTCTGAGATCACCATCGCCTTCAACCGCCAGCAGCTCGCTGACTATCTCAGCGTGGACCGGAGTGCGCTCTCGAAAGAAATTGGGAAAATGCAGAAGGACGGGCTGTTGGAAGTGAAAAAAAATGAATTTGTCCTAAAAAGCAGAGAATAAAGAATAGGATGCCGTGTGCATCTTCGCAGAGTGTTCCCGATTTACTGAAAAACAGTTTTTGTAAGACACTAAACAGGGCAAATCGCTCTTTCGAACGATTCGCCCTGTTTGTGTTTTTATTTACTTGATTTTTGTATTATTCAGCCTCTTCAGCTGTCTCCGGTTCCGGTACACTGTTGTGAACTGCGGTGCAGGATACAACAACTGCTTCCCGATCCGTTTTCAGATCGATGTTCGGATTCTTGGCGATCTCCAGATCTTTGACTTTGATCACATCACCGATCTTCATCTCACCGACATCCACCTGAACTTTATCCACCAGGTCAGCAGGCAGTGCCTTATAAGAAATCTCTTCCAGATCTTCCTGCAGAACACCTGCCTCTACTTTCTCATGGTTGAGCAGAACGATTTCCGCTACGGAATGTACTTTCTCGGTACTTACCAGTGCCTGGAAATCAATCTCATCCACGCGGTTTGCCATTGCATTGTAATCAACCTCTTTGATCAGTGCATCGTAGGTCTTGCCGTCTACTTCCAGCATAACCTGACTTCCTTTGTTGTCCGTCTTCAGCAGCTGATCTACTGCCTTTTTCGTCATCTGGATCGGAAGAGATCCTTCAATCTCTCTGCCAAACAGATTACCTGTGACATAGCCTTCTCTTCTTAATTTCTTTGCTTTGACGTCCATGCTTCTTTTTTCAGCTTTTAAAGTATTCATTTATCTTTTCCTCCAAACTGATTGCTTAGCAGCCTTCTACAAAGAGGTTTTGTTAAGTATTATATATAAATGTGCTACCGTCTGCCATTCGGCAAACCGTATGGTTAATAGTTACCTGATTCAGATATTATCCTTCAATGGCGATGTATTTGTTTTCTTCCACTGCCGGTTTTGCTTCTTTCTTCGGAACGAACAGTTTCAGAATACCATGTTTGAATTCGGCTTTGATCTCACCCGGATCTACTTCCTCTCCCACATAGAAGCTACGTGTGCAGGCACCTGCATAACGTTCTTTACGGATATATTTTCCGGTTTCTTTTTCTTTCTCGTCTTTATCAAGGCCTTTGGCTGCCTCGATGGTCATATAACCATTTTCCAGAGAAACCTTTACTTCATCTTTGGCAAATCCCGGAAGATCTATTTCAAATTCATATCCATTGTCTTTTTCTTTGATATCGGTTTTCATCACATGTCCGGCTCTTCTGCCGTACAGTTTTTTCTCTGCTTTGTGCAGTTCCTTATCGGTATCGAACGGAAAATAATCATCAAAAAAGTCATCAAACAAATTCTCTCCAAAAATACTAGGCATCAACATAAGTCATCTCTCCTTTTTATTCATCATGTATTATTACCTTGTTTCTTTGGAACTGGGATGCTTCAGGAGCTTTCGAACTTTTTCTTCGTTCTTTTTGTTCCCTTCCTTTGTTCTAGATGTAATATAACACTTCAATCAGCACTCGTCAAGGGGGAGTGCTGATTTTTTTGTGAAGATTTTGTGTCCTTCTAAAATGAAAAACGAACTTCCGCCCTTACTTTGTTTGCCGCAACATCAAGGTAGAAGTTCGTTTTTCAATTAGTTATCAGGTCTTCGTATGCCGGTTTACATATTTCGCCTTATATTTTGAGTACACGATCGTCTGGTCTTTATACAGCCCGTAATATCCGGATACTGCATAGCTGACCGCCACAGCCAGCAGATAATACGAAACGCCCTGGAAACCAAACAACTCAAAGGCTATCAGTATAGAAGTAACCGGGCAGTTCGTCACACCGCAGAACACAGCAGTCATCCCGGCGGCTGCACTTAAAGACGGTGAAAATCCCATGATCTGTCCTGCCAGACAGCCAAAGGTGGCACCAATGGCAAACGAAGGAACAATCTCCCCTCCTCGAAAACCCGCACGCATCGCCAGTGCTGTCAGAAGCATTTTCCAGAAAAAGTCAAAGGTCTGCGTCTGTCCATGTTCCACTGCCTGCTCGATCAGCTGATTACCCGCACCCATATACCGGTCTGTCCCAAGGATCCAGTACAGGACTACTACCAGACAGCCCGCCGCGAAGACACGCAGATATGGATTTTTCAGCCATTTATCATATCCCTTGCTCACATATTCCAGTAACAGACAAAAAAGGATACTGACTGCACCGCAGCCTACGGCGATGATGCCCATTTTAATCCCGTTTTCCATCGAAAATGCCGGGATTCCCGTGACATGAAAGTTCTCCGGATGGATTCCGAAACTTCCCGCAAAATCATAAGCAACCAGCGATGCCACCACACAGGGCAGCAAAGCCGCATAGTACATCACACCTACGCTGACCACTTCCATGGCAAATACCGCTGCCGCCATCGGCGTACCGAAAACAGCCGAAAACGCAGCACTCATCCCGCACATAACGATCACATGGCGGTCTTCCTCATCCAGATGGATCCACCGTCCCAGTTGATTTCCGATACTTCCTCCAAGCTGGATCGCAGCACCTTCCCGGCCTGCTGAGCCACCAAGCAGATGTGTCAATGCTGTAGCGATAAAAATCAGTGGTGCAGAACGAAGCGGAACCTCATCCTGCGACCGGATCGTAGAGAGTACCTGGTTTGTTCCTCTGTCCTCTTTTCCAATCTTCTGATATAAAAATACAATCAACAGACCACCAAAAGGCAATAATGAAACAACCGCCGGTCTGTCTGCCCGAAACTGTGTCACCCAGCTCAGACACCCAGCAAATAAACTGCTGGCACCGCCAACCACTCCACCGATCAGAAGTGCCAGCAGGATCCATTTGACAAAGTTGCTCATATCCTGTTGTATCCGTTTTCCATAATAATGTGACATCACTTCCAGACGGTGATGTCCCTTTTTCATAGGTTCCATATGTTCCCCCGCTTCCCTTTCCTCTTTCGTATTTCCGCCTCATTTTCCCGGAATCATACTTTCTTTCAGTATACGCTATCCCTGTATATTTTTCCAGCACAATGAACTTTAAATATCATGGAAGATTGGTTCACTGGCACAATTATTGATATGCAGTGCAACGAAAAAACAGGGCGAAGCTGCTCCCCTCTCAGCGTTCGCCCTGTTTTCCCTTATTTCTTTTACTCCCTCACATCACTGCCTGATCCCCTTATGCGTAGATTCCCTCAGAATCTGTAATCTCGTACTCAAAAGTCTTCAGATTTGCGCGCAGTGTTGCACTCTCGCCCTGGTTTGTCCAGATGAAGGTAATGATTTCACCTTCTGTGGATACTGCAAGTTCTGCATCAAAGCCGAACGCTTTGGATACGTTTCTAAAATGCAGAAGTTTCAACTGCTCTTTTACGATATCTGTCTTCATCAGTTCTTCGATCTGTGCTGCGGACAGATTGGTACGGTTGATTTCTTTATGACCGCCGGCACCGGCACGTTTAACAGCCTCGTGGTCGTTCTTGCCAGCGAAAAGATCCAAGTACCATACCTGCGGTTTTCCAGGCATGAACATCTGCAGTGCTCTGGCCATAAGCATTTTTTTGTCATCTTCGCCCAGTGCACTGTAATAAGTTGCATTTACCTGATAATATACATTTTTCTGACCATGAAGATCTTTCACATATCCGCCTCTTGCAACAACAGTGTCGATGATCTGCTGGATTCTTTCTTCCGGGATCAGCCCCTTCAGATCCAGAAGCGGGATTCCATCGTGGCAGCCCAGCATGTTGACTACATGGATTTCTTTTTCCATCAGTTCTTTTGCCCATTTTTCCAGAGTGGAACCGTTGCCGCTTTCCAGTGCATCGATGATCATTCCCGGAAGGAAGAAATCGTAGGTCATGTAACCCTGTTTTGCAATCTGTTCATAGTTCTTCTCTCCGTAGCTTGCATGGATCTCCGGAAGAAGGGTCAGGTTGTATTTGTCTGCCAGTTTTCGTACTTTTTCCAGTACTTCCCATGTTCCCGGCTCATTCAGGAAGTTTTTTTCTCCCGGCTCCTTCGGTGCATAAGCAAATGCGTCCAGACGCACGATCTTTGCTCCATATGCAGCCAGCGTCTTCAGTGTTTCGTCATAAAACTCCCATACCAGTGGAGATTTGATATTCAGATCCATCTGTCCCAGATATTTTCTCTTGCTCTCCAGAAGTTCTACCACGCTGTCTTTGCAGAAAGTATCAATGCTGAGTTCTGACGGTTTTTTACCTGCTGCAATCTCCTCATTGACTTTCTTCGCGATCAGATCTGCTTTGTAATACTGTACCTTTGCCACCTGCATAATATCCTGTGCATCCAGTACCGGATATTTAATTTCCTGGTAGAACGTATTCCAGTAAGGCACATTTTTTCCGTCCGGGAAACGTACCATCAGGATGGGAAGCCCCGGTTTACGGAAGAACATATGCTCGATCAGTTCCTGATCCGGCTGGATATATCCTTCTTCAGTCATGGTTCCCTTTCCTTCCCAGAACTTGTTCCAGTCGATAAAGAAATCACGGTATTTGGAGTTGTCGCCGTTTTTCAGGATATCCTGAAACTGTCTGGATAATACAGAAGCATGGTTCAGGATAAAATCCAGTTTCAGATTAATTCCCAGTTCTTCCAGTGCTTCCAGATCTTTTTTATCTGCCAGTTCTTCATTTAATGTGTAATCGATTACAGAGAACCCGCGATCAAGATCCGTATTAAATACGCTGGGCAGAATATAGAAGGAAGAAAATACATCCTTTAATTCCGGTTTCTGTAAAAATCCGGTGATATCACTGAGGGTTCCGCCTACGCTGTCCGGATATGCATTTAACATCGGTTTTGCATCTGCTGTAACGGTCATTTTACTCATGCTTCTCTCTCCTTATATTCTTCCCTGATCCATAATCTCTTTGTATTCGTCATAGGATAACAGTTTTCCTGCTTTGGATACGATCACTTTCGCTTTATGAGCCTGGCTCTCCAGCATATCCTGTTCCAGTTCCAGTACCATGGTGGTAAATGGGCTGTCTACAGCACCGTCACGGTTTCTTGCTTTTCTGTGTGCCATAGTCTCCTGCGGAGTACTGTTTAACAGAACCGGGATATCTACACCCTTGTAATTGTCACTGTTTCCGTGTGTCCACTCGATGATCAGGATCTCGGTATCAGAGAAATTCACTTCTTCATACCACAGTTCGGTATCTTCTCTTCCCATCCGTTTCAGCCAGATCTTTTCTGCCTTGTTTTTAAAGCTTTCAACGATTCCTTCCACTTCTTTGAAATCGATTTCATTCAGGGTACCAAGATATCCTCTCAGGCCTGCCTTACCATTCTCCAGATAAGATTCATACCAGTCGTAGCTCTCTTTCAGCTTCGGATCTGCATCCATTCCTGCAATCTGTCTTTCATGGATGATGTCGAATCTTTCTTTTGTAAATGTTCCGTCTTTTACCATACCGCGGATCGCGCTCTCACGAAATACATGAAGACGTTCTGCATCGTTGTACTTTGGAATTCTGTGCGGATAGTTATCTCCGGACAGTGTATAGGCTTTCATTCCAATCTGATTAAAATAGAAAGAAAGCAGGGAAGCGGTCTCTGATTTTCCTACTCCGGATCCACCGCATACAGTCAGTACGATCTTTCGGTCTGCGTCTTCTTTTTTCAGTTCTCTGATCTGTCCTAAAAGTTCTCTGAAGATCAGGTTTGCTTTGTTGATGTGATCTTCACCAATCTCGATCTTGTCTCCTGGCATGTCACCCTGTGGGATCTTCTCCGGGATCACCGGTGCAGTCCATGCAGAAGGATTTTCCACATATTTGTTCATGTTTGCCTCCTCTTGTCCGCTGCCTTCCGGCAGCTGCTGAATCATTGCGTTTTCACTTGTCTGTCAGATAAATGGATTACTTCCCGCGATTGTTAAAAACATATCGGGATATAATCGCTGTTATTATATGCCAGATACCTGTTTTTCGTCAATATTTCTTCAAAATATTTCTCCGTGTAATTTTTATGTAATATTTATTTAATATCTTTATGATAAAATGTTTCATATTTTGTCGGGCACTCATTATACAAGTGCAGCACTGTTGTTTCCCGGCGTTCGTGCTGTCATCTTTCGTCAGCACGGACACACAGGCACCGCAGCCACTGACAAATGAACGATCTGGCACTGCCAGAAAAAATTTCAAAAGAGGAGGAAATCTATGAAAAAGTTTTATACGTGGTATCAAAAACATATCACAGGCGCAATCTTTATCGGCCTGATTCTCGGTATTCTGACCGGACTTTTTCTGGCTGGACGATTTGAACCTGTACTGACTGTCACCAGTCTTCTGGGAAGCATCTATATGAATGCACTGAATATGATGATCTTCCCTCTGGTCTTCTGTTCCATCATCATGGGTATCACCAGTATCGGTAATGCCCGTACCACCGGAAAGATTACCGGTTATTCCATGATCTTTTTCCTGTGTACCACCGGACTTGCCAGTCTGGCAGGACTGATCATCCCACGTCTGATCCGCCTTGGAAAAGGAGTTAACTTCGAGATGGCAACTTCCGATATCCAGGCTACCGAGATGACCAGCATCCTGGATACCGTAAAAAACCTGATCCCGTCCAATCCGGTAGCTGCATTTGTCAACGGAAATATGCTTCAGGTTCTGGTTTTTGCCGTTATCATCGGTTTTACCCTGTTAGCGATCAAAGAAAAAGGGGAACCTCTATTACATCTGATTGATTCCTGTAATGAGGTATGTCTGAAGATCATCAGCACGGTGATGTATTTTACCCCGATCGGTGTCTTCTGTACCATCGTACCGGTTGTAGAAGCCAACGGAACCAAGACGATCCTGTCTCTGGCTACCCAGCTGATCATTCTGTATGTGACTTTCTACGGATTTGCACTGATCATCTATGGAGGATCCGTAAAAATTCTTGGTAAGACAAGCCCGGTCAAATTCTTCAAGGCCATCATGCCTGCTGCTCTGAATGCCTTCGGAACCTGTTCCAGTTCCGCAACCATCCCGATCAGCAAACAGTGTGTGGAAGAAGAACTCGGTGTCTCCAACAAGATCACCAGTATCACCATTCCTCTGGGAGCAACCGTCAACATGGATGCGGTATCCATCCTGATGTCCTTTATGATCATGTTCTTCGCTAATGCCTGCGGTATTAACGTAAGCATCAGCATGATGATCATCATCCTGTTAGCCAACGTTCTCCTTTCTGTGGGAACTCCGGGTATCCCCGGCGGAGCCATTGCTTCTTTCGCAGCTCTTGCTACCATGGCCGGTCTTCCGGCCGGCGTTATGGGTGTCTACATCAGTATCAACACCCTGTGTGATATGGGTGCCACCTGTGTCAACGTCATCGGCGATCTGGCTGCCTGTGTGGTTCTGAAAGAGAAGATTAAGCTGGACGAATAAATAAAATAAATACATAAGCGCAGAAAACGGACGACACCCGGACTTATTTTGAATGTCCCTGTGTAGCCCGTTTTCTTTATGCATATAATGAGAAAGCGACCACACAACAGACAGTTTCGGCTATTTTTGTTTGCAACTTTATCACCTTCAGATAACATCTTGTAACTTCCGAGTTTATTATGTCAAAAAAGGCATCAGATAAAACGGTTTTAATAATAAATTTTCCTCTTTACCAACATCTTTCTGCGACAGCAAATATATGTTATGCACATTCTTCGAAAACTTTTTGTAAAACATCTTGATCGACTCATGCTTTCCCGACCCGGAAGATTTTATCTCAAAAGCATTTATCTTACTTCCTTCTGAAATCAGAAAATCAACTTCATAATAATGTGTACTTTCTTTTTTCTCCCATGTATGATAATAAAGTTCTCTGCCAGACGCTACAATCATTTGAGCAACAAGGTTTTCATAAAGATATCCCAGATTTGCCGGTAATTTGTCAGATAATAATTTTGCATATACGTCATTTTCCGTTACTGGTCGGTCGATAAACATCAATGTCACGAATAATCCTGTATCCGAAAGGTATAATTTATAACTGTCAAAGTCTTTTGTGTCTGTCAGACTGACTCTTGGATCTGTTGAATTATAGCATGATAAAATTGTTTTAGAATCCATCAGCTCGTATAACAATTCATCTGCCTTCGTATTGCCTCTCTTTCCTATGGCCGTTGTAATTCTATATTTTCGTGAATCTTTTGCCAACTGAGCCGGAATGGAATGATACAATGCAGATATTCTCCCCGATGCATCAATCTTTTTAAAGTCTTCTTCGTAAAGGGCTATGATCTGTCTTTTTACCAGATCAATTTCCGAAAAGTTTTTCCCTTCCAGATAAGCTTCCACTGCCTGTGGCATACCTCCCACAGCCATATAGATTCTCAGATCTCTCATTAATTTACGATTTGTTGCCTGCCCAATAGCCGAATTCACATGATAAATTTGTTGTAAAAGTTCATAGTTATCGCCAGTAGCCATACAGAACTCCTCGTAATCCATAGGGTTTACCTGTATTTTCATTTCCTCTGATGGGATTAAAATATCTTTTACGTTTTTCTTTATGGATATCAAAGAACCTGTCTCCAGATAATTGTATCTGCCATCTGCTACCAGATGTTTTATGGCCTGTCTTGCTTTCGGAAAGAGCTGGACCTCATCAAAAATAATCAATGATTCATGCTCATACAAAGTTACTCCTGTTTCAGCCTGTAATCTCAGGAAAAACATATTCATGTTTCCTATATCATTGAAACAGTCACATATATTATCTGTTGTTTTTGAAAAATCGATTAAAATGTATGACTTATATTCATTCTGTGCAAAATGCTCTGCAATCGTTGATTTTCCGACTCGTCTTGCTCCCTCCAGCAAAACTGCATATTTTTCTGCATACTTTTCTTTCCATTCCAGCAATTTTTTGTACGCTTTTCTTTCAAAATACATTTTCTACCTCCTGAATTTAAGTATGTTATATCATAGAGTATGCATTTCTTCAAGATTATCTATTCTAAATTTATACGTTTCTTCAAAATTATTTGTTTGATTTTTTTGCATTTCTTCAATATTATTCTTTTTTTCAAAACTCCTCTTTGGCAGACATACAATATCAACCAGATATTTTCAAATCCCTCAAGATTACGCTTATCAAGGCGCGGGAATACTCCACTCCTAGGAACGTTCATTTTAATACAATAAAATGATGCATCCCACTATGATCACCCCTACTTGCAAAAAGTAGCTCTCAAACTTGATGAACTACTTTCTACATAAATATACTTAAATTTTAATTTTATCATATTTATATGGAGCTTCCTAATACGGTTCATATACCTCTTCAAAAGAAAGATTACAAATTGGTTACTCAGAGTTTTCTGCCTCTTGGCTATTTTCATTGTATAACACTTCTTTTTGTAGTTCTTCAATTTCTCTAATAAATTCTTTCCATTGTTTCTCAATCCTGTAAGTATTTGATTTTAAAGGTTCATCTGTATCATACACGATTGCTAAAATCCAATCATGTACTGTATAATAAAATTCTTGAACACGACTTTCATCAATAGCTGCACCTATTTTATCTATTACTGATAAGCGTATCATATAACACATAAGCTCAAAATATATAATAAAATCGCACCCTTTGACTATTCTAAGCGGTTTCTTCGATTCATTGAGAAAATGTGAATACCAATTTCGTGTTTCTGCTAACCTAGTCATAAATTTATATCTCGTAACTTTTAACAGTGGCAGTATTCCACATGCATATTTTCTATGATATTCAAAGAAATACTTTTCACACAACGAATAGATTGCTGCCATATAATCCCCTACAGTTCCTTTTTTAGATTCTGGATATTTATTTTGTATTTCCTGTTTCACTGCTTTCAATTGATGCTTATCGGCTTCATACAGACCATCAATAATGTGAAGTAACAATGTCATTTTATGGTTCGTTATTACATGGTCGTATGCCTTAGATATGAGACACTGAAATGAATATATCGGATATGAACTTATTTTTCTTAATTCTTTTACTTTCTGCTCATTCACTGTTATTTCATTAATATCGCAAATAACCAGGTTATCTTTCAAAAAATTATCACTTGTCTCATATTTAGCTGCTCGTTTTGATATATCTATTTTATCTCCATTTATATAGAGTAATTCCATCAAAGGAAATGATCCTAAATAGAAAAAAATCAAACATTCTAAATCTGAAAGAAGCTTCCTCACTTTTTCTTTCCCTAATCTTCCACATATTTGTATAATTAATTCTTGTTGGTTACTTTCCAGTTCCACTCTACAATTATCAATTTTAACCGTAAACTTTTTAATCAGATGTCTAGTAATCACTTTTGATCTATATTTAGCCAAAATCCGAGTCATAATTTTCTCTCCTAATTCATCAAATCTATGAATATCAATTTTTCTATCATTTGTTCCTCGCTTTTCTAAAAAAGTACAATGTAAACGTCAAACCACTCGCCTAGCCGGATCAGCGCATTTATGAGATACTCTAAA
>OLQH01001167.1_pt1 | contig 22584 bp, 18 predicted proteins | sample 1672671 | NCBI WGS metagenome assembly OLQH01 (sample SAMEA3136712, study PRJEB25190) | human gut metagenome
AAGAACACGTCCCCTTTTGGGATCGGCCTGTCCCTTTATACAACAGACCTGTCCCTACATGACTTCTTCCCCGTCTGTAAGATGCCCGAAACTATCCTGGACATATTCGATAAATGTCCGGGATACATCGCTTAACATTTCTTCTTTGGTTGCCAGTGCCAGATTCACTATGGGATGTTCTTTCAGATAGACGATATGTATTCTGGGGTCTTTCATATACTCGATAGATGCCTTCATCATAAGAGAGATGCCCTGGCCGTTTGCCACCAGATTCTTAATGGTGCTGGAGCGGAGGTCCAGGCATCGTTCTTTTGGAATGAACCCCGCCTTTTTGCATGCCTTGATGCAGGTCTGATGCATACCGGTATTGGCTCCCAAAAAAAGAAATTCTTCATCCTCGGCCTCTTTTAGGTCGATTTCATCTCTGTTTGAAAAACGGTGGTCCTGACCGGTAATCAGTACCAGTTCATCATCGATCAAAGGGTAAATTAAGAATTCTCCTTCCGGAATATGATGACTTCTCAGAAAAACCAGATCGGCATCTCCCTTCTCCAGATCCTGGACTACGTAGCTTCCGTCCTTTTCCAGAACCTTTACTCTTACCCCAGGGTATTGCTGCTGAAAATGAAAAATGATGTCCGTGAGTCCGTAATGATTCATGACAGGTATGGCGGCTATCCTCAGGGTGTTCTTGGATTCGTCCGTATATCTCCGAAGCCTGCTGAGCATTTCTTTATACTCCTGCAGAATTCTTTGAGAATACATCACAAATTCCTCTCCCCCCTCGGTGAGCTCGATATTCCTGGTGGTCCTGTCAAAAAGTTTGAATCCCAGTTCTTCCTCCAGTGCTTTGATTTGCTTGGAGAGAGAAGACTGGGAGACAAAGCTTTCTTCGGCAGCAATAGAATAGTTCTTATATTTCGCAATTGCCAGAAAATGTTGTAATTGTTCAAATGTCATTCATCTCTCTCCTTTTATGCCTGCTCAACAAACTGTCAAGACTTATTATATCGCAAGATTCCGACGTTATCAAGCGGACATGAAACTTAATCTGACATCGGTTCGCGTACTTATTCGTTCCAGGAATAAAAAGGGAGGGAAAAGCGAATTGATACAACAGCCATAAAAAAGTAAACTTAAGTCATAAAATAAAAAATGCTTAAGCAGTATATAAAAAATAAGTGTGGAAAAGGAGAATGAGTATGGCGACAAAATTTAATCCAATCCTGGATCCCAGAGGGTATCAGGAAAGAAAAATGATTCAGCTGGCGCCCCGGGTATCTCTGGAAGAGCTGAAGTCAGGCAAAATACTTTTTTATAATAATACAAAACTTGGATTTTGTAATTATTACACGGTGTTTGATCGCATCAAAGAGCACTTTACAGAACTGGGGATTACAAACTTCGTAGAGTATACAGAAACTGTCCGGGGGAAGGATGCGGAGGCTCTGAAGAAATATGCGGAAATGCTGGCAGAAGAAAAACCAACGGCGGCTATTGTTGCCTTTGGTGATATGGGAACTTCTTCTTCCACCACCGTGTTAAGCATTGCCCTGGAAGAGCTGGGGATTCCTACTGTCTATATGACAGCACCTCCGGGAACCGGAATCACAGAGGGCGTCGGTGTATACCGTGCAGGACATCTCTGCCTCTGTTCGGTAGACATCTATCAGGCAAGTACCGTAGAGGAAGTGGCGGCTCAGGGGGATTTAAAATGGGATTACATCATAGAATCTCTGACCAGTAACGGAGAAAAGCTGGAAGAGCTTGCACACATTGACTTTAAGATGGACAAAGTACCTCCGAGAGCAGACGGACTGCTCCCCGTGACGGAGGAATTAGATATAGAAGAAGAAAAACTCTGTGAGCCGGGTGCTTATCTGGAGGAAATCAATGATTTCTTCAATGCAGAGCATATCAGCGACGGGCTTCCGATTATTCCTCCTACGAAAGCCCGGTACGAGAAAATGATGGAGTATTGTCCATTTGAAGAAGATCTGGTGTTGTGCAGCCCCAGCGGACCCAGCGGGAAGACTGTTACCGTTAAGGATGTGGCAGTGGCAGCAATTATGGCAGGATGTAAACCCACGGCCATGCCCATACTGGTAGCAGTATTTAAGGCACTGAACAGCCCCCTGTATAACCTGAACCAGTCTGTGACAACCTCTCACCCCGGCGGCAACATGGTAATCGTATCTGGTCCCATTGCGCAGGAAATTGGAATCTCCGGCAAGCAGGGCTGCCAGGGACCGGGCTATCCGGCCAATGCGACCATAGGAAGAGCCGTTAACCTGGTTATTATGAATATATTCCGCTCAGTTCCCGGGGTATGTGATCTGGACTGCATTGCTTCCCAGGCAGAATTTACCTACTGCTTTGCAGAGGAGCCTGAACTGGCTCAGTGGAATATGATCAATGAGGATCGCTATGATTCAGATACAACCACAGTCTATGTACTGAAGGCAGAACCCATTCATGATATTATCGACTTCCTGAGCTTAAACGGACACGATCTGCTGGATACCATAACACACTGCTGTACCACACTTGGATCCAACAATGCCTATATGCCTGGCCCGCTGGTAGTCTGCCTGACGCCTGATCATGGAATGATGCTGAAGAAGTCCGGTTATACAAAGGAAATGATTCAGGAACATATTCATCAGTATGTATATCATGAGGTTCCTATGGTCCGCAACCGTGGACTTGTACCGGTGCGTCCGAAAGAATGGGAGAACAGACATCCTCTGCCAGTAACGCGCTCACCAAAAGATGTGGAAGTAGTAGTGATCGGCGGCCGGGGCGGCCATTCTGGTGTAATCCTTCCTTGGGCTCTTCACAGCGAAGGATGCGTAGAGCCGGTAGCTATGCCGGATGGAACCATTGCAAAATCAATTGAAGATTTCAAAAAATAGAAAAATAAAATGAAGGAGGGCACGTTATGGGGTACGACACACAATATGATGTAATTGTCTGCGGCGGCGGAACTTCAGGTGTGGCTGCGGCAATCGCCAGCGCGAGGAATGGTGCAAAAACCTTATTGATTGAGAAAACAGGAATCCTGGGAGGTCAGATGAGTCTTTCCGGACCTCCCGGATTTGCCTATGCAAGATTATTTAACCCCCGGGGCAAAAGAGATATCGGAGGGCTGGTGGAAGAAACATATCAGAGACTTCTGAAATCCGGGCATGCGCTGCCTGAGTGGAGAAGCAAGATCAGGGAAAAAGCAGGCTACACCTTTTCCTATGTAGATCCAGAATGGTGGGTATACCTCATCTTTGAAATGATGGAAGAAGAGGGTGTGGAACTCCTTTTAGACACTCTGGTGGTAGGGGTTACCAAGGAGGAGAACACCGTAACCGGAATTATCGTTGAAAATGCTAACGGCAGAAATGAGATGAAAGCAAAACGTGTGATCGACTGTACCGGAGAGGGATATGTGGCTATCCAGGCAGGATGTGAGACTGCGTGCGTCAGCCGCGATATTATCCAGCCCCATACCCTGGCATTCACCGTGGACGGGGTAGACTGGGACAAGCTCTTAACCTATATCCGCACCAATCCGGATCAGTTTTCCTTTAAACAGTTAATCTTCCCCTATGAGGATGCAAATACAAGGGAAGAAGTAGAAGATATGTACCGTAAGTGCTACGACATCAAAGAGCTGGGAGAGATCATGGGCTTTTATGAGCTGCGTGATATGGCCCTGAAAAACGGAGACTGGCATCCATATTCAGGAGCCGGGTTCTTCCTTACCCCAAGAGAAGGGGGACACATTCAGGCCCACTTCCAGCATTCCTCCCAGGTGGATCACGCGCTTCCTACGGATGCGTGGGATCTTACCAGATGCAACATTGAATGCAGGAAGCAGAATATGATTGCCTGGAGATTCTTCAAAAATTATGTGCCCGGATTTGAGCACGCATATATTACCAAGACCTGCACAGAGCTTCGTCTGAGAGAAGGTCCCAGGATTGTGGGCGAGTATATCCTTACCAGGGACGACGTGGAAGCATGCCGTCAGTTTGAGGACACGATTGGCAAGACTTCCTTCAAGGCAGGTGGATACCATGTGGCAGCCATGGATACACTGGCTGTATGCGTGGACGGCAAAACAGATATGGCATTCCCAAAGGATGGAGGATCTTACGATATTCCTTACCGGTGTCTGCTTCCTAAAACCATTGACAACCTGCTGGCAGCAGGCAAATCTGTTTCCACCGACCGGCCGGCATACCTGCGCTATCTCCACCAGACCATGGTAACCGGGCAGGCGGCGGGGACTGCAGCGGCACTTTCTGTAAAGAAGGACGTAACCCCCAGAGAACTTCAGAAGGATATCAAGGAACTGCAGGATAATCTGGTAGCTCAGGGAGCGATCCTGTTTGAGACAAGATAATAGTAAGGATTGTAGATAAGGATCTCCGTCTTGCGTTATAATGCTATAATGTGGGGCGGAGATTTTTGCAGAAAGAAGGGAGCAGTACTATGAAAATGATGATTGACGGACAGAAGACAGAGTCCGGTGACGGTAAAACTATACCGGTTATCAATCCCATTACAAATGAAGTGATTGACACCATACCTATGGCCACCAAAAAGGATGTGGACAGGGCGCTGGAGGTTTCCAAAAGAGGACTGAAGAAGTGGAGCGCTGTGCCCCTGAAGGAAAAGGAAGTTATTTTTGAGCGCTTTTTCCGGTTAATGGAGGAGAACAAAAGGGAGATTATCGGAACCCTGATGCGAGAAAGCGGAAGCAGCGTGCGAAACGGCCTGTTTCAGTGGCAGGGGATACCAGGTCTGTTCCGGGGATACCTGGAGACTGCAAAGCGCTGTGACGGGAAGCTTTTAGTGCCCGGCACTGAGGCCGGGCATGACGGCAAGACGGAGCAGGATCTGCAGATGGTAGTTTACGAACCGGTGGGAACCGTTCTGGCTATCGTACCCTTCAATGCTCCTCTGATGCTTTTCGGCTACAAAGTTGCCCCGGCTCTGGCTGCGGGAAATGCAGTAATTGTAAAGCCGCCCACCAGCAACCCACTGGCATTGATGAAGCTAATAGAGCTGCTGTGGGAGGCCGGTGTGCCGGGAGACGCCCTGCAGGTGGTAACCGGTGCAGGGGGCGACATTGGGGATTGGCTGGTTGAAGATCCCAGAGTGGATGCCGTGACCCTTACCGGAAGCACAGAAGTAGGACTACATATAGCCGGCATCATGGCCAAACGGCTGGCGCCCTGTGCTCTGGAGCTGGGGGGGAACGATCCTTTTATTGTTCTGGAGGATGCAGATGTGGAGGCAGCCGCCAGGGAGGCAGCTGCCTGGCGGATGAATTCCGCGGGGCAGGTATGCATAGCCCCCAAGAGGTTCATTGTACAGAACTCCGTGAAGGAACAATTTACGAAGACAGTACTGGATGCGGTATCTAAAATAGAGATGGGATATGATATGGACGTAGAGGCAGAGCTGGATCAGTACATTGGGCTGGACTTCTCTCAGCTGAAGCCGGGAAAAACTCTGATGAACAGTCTGATTTCGGAAAAGGCGGCCATTCAGGTAGAGCAACAGATAAAGAAGACCCTGGACCAGGGGGCAAAGCTTTTGACCGGGGGCAGACGGAAAGGTGCGTTTATTGAGCCTACGGTAATTGGTGAGGTGGATAAGTCCATGGATATTGCCCGGGATATGGAAATCTTCGGTCCTGTTATGCCCATCATAGGATTTGACACTCCTGAGGAAGCGGTGGAAATTGCCAACAGCAGCTGCTTCGGGCTTTCGGGCTGTGTGATGACCAGAGACTGGAAAAAGGGCATGAACCTGGCGAGAAGCATAGAGTCCGGCGGTGTGGTAGTGAACGGGACAGGGACCTACCGGAACATGATGCAGCCCTTTGGCGGATATAAGCTGAGCGGTACGGGAAAAGAAGGTTTTACCACTTTGGGAGAGGTCGTAAAGGAAAAAGTAATTGTATTAAAGGGATTTCTGCAGTAAGAGACTTTCCACGGGAATGGGGCATATATTCTTTGGGGGAATAGATTGGCTGAGAAAACCGAATTGATAAATTGTATAAAATTGCTATATTATAGGCTTAATGGTAATAAAAATTGGTAAATACATACAAGAAGGGAGGGCTGCAGAAACAATGACAAGGCGTGAAAATGTGATATTGGCTATGAAACATCAGGAAACCCTGTGGATTCCCAATAATATTACAGACTGTGACATCGTATTGCAGCAGGCGGTGCAGGAGCGGTATGAAGGCCGCACGGAGGGCAGGGACGAATTCGGGGTAGAGTATGAGTACAACCTGGAAGCCAACGGGCCTGTACAAAAGGTAGGAACCCGGGCAGTATCCTGCGTGGAGGAATGGAAAAAGGAAATAGTCTTTCCCAACGTGGAGGACCGGGATTGGGAAGCTCTGGCAGCCAGGGATACCGCAGGGTGGGACAGAGAAAATAAGTTTTCCATTGTCCAGCTGTTCAACGGTATGTTTGAGCGGGCGCATCTGATGATGGGATTTGAGGATGTGTTGTGTGCACTGCTGGAGGATCCGGAGATAATGGAAGACTGGTTCCGGGAATTTACCGATTACAGACTGAGGCTGATCCGGCAAATAGGAAAATATTATAAACCGGATGCCATTATGGTTTTTGATGACTACAGTGCAAAGGAATCTATGATGATGTCTCTTTCCACATGGCGGGAACTCATAAAGCCTCAGCTTAAGAGAATGGTGGATACTGCCCATGAAATGGGAATGTTTTATATTCTCCACTGCTGCGGGTTCATGCGCCCCATGATAGAAGATTTTATTGAGCTTGGAGTGGACGCTGTTCACCCGGTACAGATCTCCAATCATCCGGAGGAACTGAAGGCGAAATACGGCAGGGAATTATGTTTCTGCGGGGGATTTAACAATGTGGAGATTCTGGACAGGGAAGATGTCACCCCGGAGGAGAGCCGGGAGGAGATACGGAGAGTATTTCAAAAGGTTGCCCCGGGCGGCAGCTTTGTGGCCTGGAAACCCTTCTTCTGTAAGCATCCCCGAATCTTTTTTGAGGAGTTAAAGCCCCTGGTAACAGAAAAAATGAGGGAGTATGGAGCAGAGATACCCCCGGAGCTTCAGTAGATAACATCTAAAAGGAGGAAATTTGGAATGAAAAATCACAGCTTTTCAGTAAAACAGGATATTGAATTTGGTGTCGGCATTGTTGAAAAATTAGGGGAATATATTCAGAGACTGCATGGGACCCGGGTGCTTCTGGTATCTGATCCGGGTCTGGTGAAGGCTGGCATTACGGGGAGGGTGGAGAAGATTATCGGGGCTGCAGGTTACCCCTGTGTGACTTTTACTGATGTGGAGCCGGACCCCGGCTGCTGGGTAGTGGAAAAAGTAGTTAAGATTATTGTGGAAGAAAAAGTGGACTGCGTGGTGGCAGTGGGAGGCGGAAGCTCCATGGATACGGCAAAGAGCGCTGCTCTGGTGGGGTACAGCGGAAAGCGTCTTCAGGACTTCTGGGGATACTATCTTCCGGTGGAACATGACCCGATTCCGGTGATCGCCATCCCCACCACAGCAGGTACCGGCAGTGAGGTGACAAGAAATACGGTTATCACAGATGAGAATAAATACAAGATGGTAATCCTGAATGATAAGATGCTTCCTCAGGTGGCTCTGCTGGATCCGGAACTGATAACTACACTCCCCGCAGGAGTTGCGGCTTCCACAGGAATGGATGCTTTGATCCATGCGGTAGAGTGCTATATGAGCGATCTGGCGACTCCGTTTTCCGACTCTGTGGCGGAAAAGGCTATGGAATTGATCGGACCTGCCCTGCCAAGGTTTGTGGCGAACCGGGCGGATATAGACGCAGCCTCTGATATGATTATGGGAAGCACGCTGGCGGGAATCACCTTATCCCTCTGCCTGCCGAACCAGGCCCACGCTTTGTCCCATCCTCTGACGGGGTTCTACCATGTGCCTCACGGACTGGCCAATGCCATGCTGTTCCCCACTACCATGGAGTTCAATGCGCTTGCCGACAGGGGAAAATATAAGAAAGTATATAATCTGCTCCGCAGGGAACACGCCTATACAGAGAACTTTGAGACAGAAATGCTCATTGACTATCTGGTGAAGCTCAATGAAAAGCTGGGCCTGCCTAAGAATCTTTCAGAGATGGGAATCGGTGAGGAGCATCTGGAAGAGATGATTGCGGACGCGCAGAAGACAAAAATCTGGGAACACTGCCCGAGGCTTACAACGCCGGAGGATATGCGAAGATTATATCTGAAAACCATGTACAGGGGAACACCCAAAGAAAAAGAAATAAAATAGTGAGAGTAAGGGGGTGAGGGTATGCCAAAGTATAATAGTCTTAGATCTGCCATCGAATTATTAAAAAAGGTTCCGGGCCAATATATAGAAACCGATGTTCCGGTAAAACCCCATGCGGAGATCTCCGGGATCTACCGGTATGTAGGGGCAGGGGGGACCGTCAAAAGGCCTACGAAACAAGGCCCGGCCCTGATGTTCAATCAGATCACAGGCCATGAGGATGCAAGGGTGCTGATTGGCCTCCTGGCATCCAGAGAAAGAGTGGGACTTCTTCTCGGGGAAAAGCCGGAGCGTCTCGGCTTTCTTTTAAAGGAAGCGGTAGAACATCCCATCCAGCCGGTGGTTATTTCAAACGCTGAGGCGGACTGCCAGGAGGTAAAACACTTTGCCACTGAGGAAGGGTTCGACATCAGAAAGATCCTTCCGGCGCCTACCAATACGCCGGAGGATGCCGGCCCGTATATCACCATGGGTATGTGCTATGCATCGGATGTTGAGACAGGGGAATCGGATATTACCATCCACAGGCTCTGTCTGCAGAGCAAAGACACCATTTCCATGTATTTTGTTCCGGGCGCCAGACATCTGGGGGCTTTCCGGGAAAAGGCGGAGGCTTTGGGCAGACCCCTCCCTATATCCATCAGCATTGGGGTGGATCCTGCCATTGAAATAGCCGCATGTTTTGAGCCGCCCACAACGCCTATCGGATTCAATGAGCTTTCCGTAGCAGGGGCTATCAGAAATTCCGCGGTGCGGCTGACCAACTGTCTCACCATAGAAGAAAAATGCATTGCCAATGCAGAATATGTCATTGAGGGGGAATTGATTCCGGACTCCTATATCCGGGAGGATATCAATACCAACACAGGGAAAGCCATGCCTGAATTCCCGGGATATACGGGAAATGCCAATCAGGCGGTTCCGCTTATCAAAGTAAAAGCAGTCACTCACAGGGAGAATCCTATTATGCAGACCTGCATCGGGCCCAGCGAGGAGCATGTAAATATGGCGGGTATCCCCACAGAGGCCAGCATCATACAGATGGTAGAGCGGGCTATGCCCGGCCGTCTTCAGAATGTGTATTGCTGTTCTGCCGGAGGGGGTAAATATATGGCGGTTCTCCAGTTTAAGAAGAGGAGCCAGAGCGACGAAGGCCGGCAGAGACAGGCCGCCCTGCTTGCATTCTCCGCATTTTCAGAATTAAAGCATATTTTTATTGTAGATGAGGATGTAGATCCCTTTGATATGAATGATGTATTGTTTGCCATGAATACCAGATACCAGGGGGACATTGACACCATCTTCATCCCTGGAGTCAGATGCCATCCCCTGGATCCTTCCCAGAAGATGGAGTACAATCTGGCACTGCGGGACAACGGCATTTCCTGCAAGATGATCTTTGACTGTACGGTGCCGTATGCCCAGAAAAAACGGTTTGAGAGATCCAAGTTCCTGGAGGTGGATTACAGGAAATGGTGTCCGGAGCTATAAACAGCTGACAACAGAATTCCATATGAGAAGGCGGCCTTAGGAAACCATCCAGGGCCGTTTTTTCGCAAAAAAAGGAGTGAACGTGTGATGAATGCCAAAGAAAATATATTGATGGCCTACCGGCATGAAGAGCCTTTGTGGGTACCCAGCCAGACCACGGATCAGGATACCTGTCTTCCCACAATCGTGATGGAGGGACCAAAGGGATACGGCGTTACCGTAGATGCCTTCGGCGTATCCTGGACCTTTGCAGAGGGGATGGAGGGGCCTATGGTGACCAGGGGAACAAAAAGACTGGAGGATATTACGGCGTGGAGAGCCCATCTGAAGATACCGGATCCCAAAAGCTATGACTGGGAGAGAGGCGCCAGAGAGGATACCGCACAGTGGGACAGGGAGAATAAGCTTAGCAGTGTGATTATAATAAACGGTCTATTCGAGCAGTTTCACGCTATGACAGGGGTGGAGGACGCTCTGTGCGGCCTTCTGATGGAAGAAGAGGCGTCCGAAGATCTATTGGGAGCTCTCACAGACTACCGGATAGAGGAAATAAAATTAATCGCTCAATACTATAAACCCGATAAGATACAGTTCCACGATGACTACGGATCCAACGACAGAATGTTTATGTCCCTGGAAACCTGGAGAAACATGATAAAACCCCATTTGAAACGGATTGTGGACACGGTACACAGCCAGGGCATGCTGTACGAACACCATTCCTGCGGGTACATAGCCCCTCTTATTGAAGATTTTATAGAGCTGGGGATAGACGCCCTGAACCCTCTGCAGTTATCCAACCATCCGTACGAGCTGAAACAGAAGTATGGAAAGCAGATCTGTTTTGTGGGAGGATTCGATAACCAGGGGATTCTAGACAGACAGGGCGCAGGATACCGGGAACGGTACGAGGAGTGCCTATACCGCATCGGATTAATGGCTCCGGGAGGAAGCTGGGTGGCGGAACCGGCTATGATCGATCCTGGGATTACCGGTCCTCTGGTGGACGCCCTGTATGAGTATAATGCTCCTTTGTGGGAGAAAGCCGGCTATTGTCCCCCTGAGAAACCAAAGCAGATGACCAGGACGGCTTATACTGCGGCACATGAGGACGGGACAAAAACCGATTTCTGAGGGATTTCCGGGATTCATTCCCGCAAGGAATAGATCTTTCTTGAAATTCGAATTGTAAAAACGAATGAAAATACTATAATTACCTTAAAAGATATGCAAAATGCATAAAAAATTTATATAACTATATGTAAATATGGTAAAAATGTTGTAAAAAGAACGGACAGGCAAGCAGGGAGGAAAAGGCCTATGAGCATATCTAATTTTCTGCATGTGGGGATTACGGTGCGGGATATTGAAAGAACCACTGCGTTTTATACAAAATATTTTGGGTTTCAGCTGGAGTATCAGGATGTGTTCTCAGAGGAATTTATCAGTTTGCACAATACGCTGTACCAGCTGTCAGATGGAGCTTTTTCAGATTTTTGCTTCTTAAAGTCCCCGGATGGGATTGTACTGGAGCTGTTTCAATTTCATCCTCAAAAAAAAGGAAAAGGGACAGTTTGGAACCAGCCGGGCTATACCCATATCTGTCTTCGTGTTCCCGATATATTTGAAGCATATGAAACTATGAAGGCAGACGGGGTTTACTTTTTCTTCCCTCCGGACAGAAGAGCAACCCCGGAGGAGCACTGGGCATTTTTAAAGGATCCGGATGGGAATTTAATTGAACTGCAGGACTAAGGAGTGTAACTTCGGATGTATTTTATATGAAAGCAGTATAAAACAGGAAGGAGAAAGAGTATGAAACCATTGCAGATTGCAGAACTGAGGAGTATCTATGAGATGCTCTCTCTGAAAGGAAAGGCAGCTCTTGTGACCGGAGGGGCCGGGGGGATCGGAAGATCCTGTGCGGCCGGACTGGCGGAAGCAGGAGCGGATATTGTATTGATGGATATTCCCCAGAAGGCACAGATTCTGGATGAGAATTGCAGAGAGATCGAAAAACGGTATGGAGTAAAGACTGGGAAATGCATGGGAAATGTTGCAAACGAAGCAGATGTGACCAGAATGATCCAGGAGACAGCAGAGCTGTTTGGAAGGCTGGATGTTGTATTCTCCAATGCCGGTGTTGCGGGACGCAGCGACAGTCCTTCCGGTATTCCCCTGGAGGAATGGAAGCGTGTGGTAGATATCAACCTTACGGGAATGTTTCTGGTAAACCGGATCGCCGCGAACAAGATGAAAGAGCTGGGAAACGGAGGCTCTATCATCAATACTGCTTCTATGTCAGGGCACATCATCAATAAAGGGAGCAGAAAGGATATGAGCCAGCATATGGCCGTGTATGCAGCCACAAAGGCAGGTGTGATTCAGTTCACCAAGTCTATGGCGGTCAGCTATGTGGAGGACGGCATCCGGTGCAACAGCATCAGCCCCGGGATGATTCTCTCCGGTCTGCACGATGATATGGATATGGCTCCTCTGAAGGAATTTGTAAGGGATGCGGTTCCTATGAACCGGTTTGCGTCCCTGAATGAGATTATGGGAATTGTTGTATTTCTGGCTTCCGAGCTGTCCTCTTATGCAACAGGAAGTGATTTTCTCATAGACGGCGGAGTGACCATCTGGTAAAGGAGGGGCAGGGATGAAAGCAGTTATGCTGGTAAAGGCATTTAATGAGAGTACCAAAGAACTGGGAGAGGTAGCCTGTATGGAGGTGCCGAAGCCGGAGATTGTAAACGATGACGAGGTTCTGATCAAAGTAGCGTATGCCTCTGTGTGCGGTTCCGATCCCCATCTGCTGGAGGGATATTTTGAGCTTCCCATTCCCTCGCCCTGCGGACACGAGCTTTCCGGAACCATCGAGGCCCTGGGACCAAAGGCAAACCGCAAAGGGCTGAAGGTGGGGGATAAAGTAACCGGCAATTTTTACCGGACCTGCGGTTCCTGTGACTACTGCCTTGGAGGGGAATCTCAGTTCTGCGAACATGCGGAAGGCCTGGGGGCCGCCCAGGCGGAGTACATTGTATGGCATGAGGATCAGGTATATAAGCTGCCGGAAGGGGTAAGTCTTTTGGACGCAGCACTGACAGAACCCTTTAATATTGCGGTGCGGGCAGTGGAGCTGGCGGACTTCCGGCTGGGGGCCCATGTGGCTGTCTCCGGCGGGGGCGGCATCGGCCTTATGATGACCCAGCTTCTGAAACGGAGCGGTGCAGGGCGGGTGACCGTGCTGGAGCCTATGGAGGGAAAGCGAAAGAGAGCGTTGGAGATGGGCGCCGATTACGTGCTCAATCCTCTGGATCCGGATATTGAAGAGCAGGTGCAAAAAATTACGGGCAAAAAAGGCTTTGATGCAGTGATTGAGTCCTCCGGGAACGGACCCGCGGCCAGAAAAACCCTGGATTTTGCCGCCAGGGGCGCACATCTGGTATTCATGTCCATGTACCGGCGGGACTATGAAATGTCTATGAATCTCCTGGAGTATACCTACCGGAAGGAACTGAGAATCCAGGGAATGTATCTGGCCCAGGAATCCTTCCCCAGGGCTGTTAATATGCTTCCCCAGATGAATTTTAAGCCCGTGGTGGAAAAGATATATGCATTGGATGAGTGTAAGCAGGCTTATGCGGATCAGAAATCAGGGAAATATGCAAAGCTGGTTTTTGACTGTACCAAGTGAGAAAGGAGCTTTTATGATAGAGTCTTTGGAACATGCATTTTCCCTGAAGGAGAAAGTTGTCCTGATAACCGGGGGGAATAAGGGAATTGGAAAAGGAATCTCCCTGGCCATGGCGCAGAGCGGAGCCAGCGTTGCGATTATGTGCAGAAACCTGGCAAGCGCAGCAGAGACCATAGAAGAGTTAGAGCAATTCGGCGGTGTCCACCGGGCCTATGAAGGGGATGTGACAAAACAAGAGGATGCTAAAAGAGTGGTTGCCAAAGTGGCTGAGGACTACGGAAGAATTGATGTGCTGGTAAACAATGCCGGGATTGCCACTCCCTTTGATCCCATGGAAGACACAGATGATCTGAGCGGGTGGTACCGGGTATTGGACGTAGACTTAAACGGAACATTTCTCATGTGCCATTATGCAGGGCTGAAGATGAAGGAACAGAACGGAGGGCGGATCATTAATATCACCTCCAATTCTTCCAGGATTGTGAATATCCCCCAGAAAAGCTGTTCCTACAACGCGGCCAAAGCGGCCGGGGACAGGCTGACCAAGTGCCTGGCCTATGAATGGGCGCAGTATGGAATACGGGTAAATGCAATTGCTCCCGGATATACAGAGACCAATCTGGTAACGGGAGTGAAGGATGAGGGAGAGACGAAGGGCTGGACGGATTACTGGCGGTCCTGCACTCCCACCGGGCGTTTTGGCAAACCCATTGAAATCGGGGCTGCGGCTGTCTATCTGGCCAGCGAGGCGGCAGAACAGGTTACGGGAGCAGTCCTTACCATAGACGGAGGATATATGCTGGCGAGATAGGAGGTGCGCTATGAGCAATTCAGAAAACTGGGTAGATATGCGCGGCATCTGCAAGCGGTTCGGCGGAGTTGTGGCTCTGGACAACGTATCTCTCAAGGTGAGAAAGGGTGAGATTCACGCGCTCATGGGAGAAAACGGGGCCGGTAAATCCACAATTATGAAGATTTTGGCTGGCTCCCTGGAAAAGGATGAAGGAGAAATATATATAGGAGGCAAGCTTGCCAATATAAAAAGTCCCAAGGATGGTATGGCTCATGGGATCTCCATTATCTATCAGGAGCTGATGCTGGTAAACGATCTTACAGTGGCAGAGAATATTTTCATCGACAGTCTGAACAAAGACAGTAAGATTATCAATTGGAAGGAGCTTCGGAAAAAGGCTCAGGAATATGTGAACGAGACAGGATTTTCGGATATAAAAGCAACGGATGAGGTGGGTGACTTGACAGTGGCCTATCAGCAGGTGGTGGAAATCTGCAAAGCCCTGTCCAGGAATGCTTCTGTGCTGATACTGGACGAGCCTACTTCTGTACTTTCCAACAATGAGGTCGTGCACCTGTTCCGGCTGCTGCGGAAACTGCGGGAGGAGGGAGTAGCCATCATCTATATCTCCCACCGGCTGGAAGAGGTCATGGAGCTGTGCGACAGAATTACAATTATGAGGGACGGTACCTACATTGACACGGTGGAGACTACTTCCATTACAAAACAGGAGCTGGCTAATAAAATGGTAGGCAGAGAGCTTCAGGACTACTATCCTAAGCGGGAGGTCCGGATAGGGCCGGTAAACTTCAAAGTGGAAAACATCAGTGTCAGGGGAAAGGTTAAAAATGTTTCTTTTGAGGTCCGCCAGGGGGAGGTCCTGGGGATCAATGGTCTTGTAGGGGCCGGGAGGACAGAGACCATCCGCGCTGTCTTCGGAGAGGATAAAAGAGATTCCGGCAAAATCTATCTGAATGGCAAAGAAGTAACCATTCGAAGTCCCAGAGATGCCATACACAACGGGATAGGACTGCTGCCTGAAGACAGAAAAACCCAGGGAGTTCTGCTGGATCTTCCGATCCGAAATAACATTACTCTGGGATGCCTGAAGCTTTTTAAGACAGCTTTCGGTAAAATTTCAGGTAAGAAGGAGACAGCGTATATCAACGATATGGTAGAGCAGCTGTCTATCAAGGTGGGAAGTATAGAAAATGATGTGTCCAGCCTGTCCGGCGGAAATCAGCAGAAGGTGGCAATTGCCAAGCTATTGGCCTCAGACTGTAAAGTACTGCTGCTGGACGAGCCTACCAGGGGTGTGGATGTAGGTGCAAAAAGAGAAATCTATAAAATTATCAATGATTTTGCGGCCAGGAACTATTCCATTGTGATGATATCTTCCGAGATGCAGGAAATTATGGGAATGTGTGACCGGGTGATTATCATGAGAGGCGGCGAGGTCACCGGGGAATTGGATAAGAAAGACTTTTCGGAAAGTAACCTAATCTCTTACTCTATGGGAGTCTAGGCTTCTACAGGATTATAAAAGCGGAGGATGCGAATATGAGCGAGGCAAAAGTAGCCAATAAATTCAACTTTAAGAAGTTTTTTAAGGAAAACAATGCGATTATCATCTTTGTTTTACTGATTATAATTGCCAGCTGCCTGTCACCCAATTTTCTTTCCCAGAGAAACGTTGTGAATGTACTGAGGCAGCAGGTGCCGTATGCCCTGGTGGGGATCGGGTGCATGCTTGTCATTATGACCGGGGGCATTGACCTGTCCTGCGGTGCAATTCTGGGGGTGGGAAGTGTGGTAATCGCCCTGCTTCTCACAAAGGAAAGCATAACATCAGTTCCCGCCCTTCTTGGGTGTGTTGTGATTACTGCCCTGGTGGGCGGAGTCATTGGCCTGCTGAACGGTGTGCTGGTGGCGTATTTTAAGATGGCGGCATTTATTGCCACCCTGGCGGTTATGACGATGGCCCAGGGTCTGGCTTACATTCTCACAAACGGACAGCCCATCCGTCTGCCGTCCACTCCTGCCACAGATGCACTTATTGCATTTGCGGAGATTAAAGATCCCCTTCTGGGAGTTCCGGTTGCTGTATACGTAACGCTGGTTGTAATTCTGCTTTTTGTGTTTTTAATAAAATGGACTTCCTACGGGCGTCTTACCATAGCGTCCGGCAGCAATGAGACCGCAGTGCGCCTGTCCGGTATCAATGTAAATCTTTACAAGGCAGCGGCATATACCATCTGCGGTGCGCTCAGTGCACTTGCCGGTATCTTTGTTACCTGCCGTGCTGCCATCGGAACTCCTGCTACCGTATCCGGGGGATACGAGCTGGATGCAATTGCTGCCGTGGTTATCGGCGGTGCGAATCTGGAAGGGGGGAAGGCATCGGTTGTAAATACCATCATCGGTGTGCTGATCATGGCGTTAATAGGAAATATCATGAATCTGCTGAGTATTGCTGCTTATCCTCAGAAGGTTGCAAAGGGTGTGATCATCATTGCGGCTGTTCTCCTGAAAAGTATAGGAAACAAAAAGCAGTAACAAAAGGAGTGAAATGAATTCACTAATAAAAATGCGTAAATGAAAGGAGAAGGATTTATGCAGAAAAAGAAAGTAAGAAAACTATTGGCAATGGCACTGACAGTGGGGATGGTAGCAGGTTCCCTGGCAGGCTGCGGGGACACCAAGGCAAACTCTGATGAGGTGAAGGAAGAACCGGCAGCGGAAACGAAGGAGCCGGAAGCGGAGGAATCCGATGCCGCGGACGCCAGTGACACCAAGACCCAGGACACTGCCGATACAGGCGACTTACATGAGATCTACAAGCTTACAGAGAGAAATGCGCTGAGCGGACTGGTATCTCCTGCCATGAAGGACAGAAAGGATATTGACAAGGCACTGCCTGCAGAGCAAAAAGGAAATCTTACCATTGGCTTATCTATGGGACAGATGGGAAGTTCTTTCTTTACAGAGATGATCGACAGTGCAACAAAAGCGGCTGAGGATTATGGGTATGAGTTGGTTATGCTGTGTGCGGACGGCAATATTTCCAAGCAGAGCGCAGATGTGGAATCCATGATTACAGCGGGATATGATGCGATTATCCTGAATCCCATGGACGTGACAGCAGCGGCAGCAGATGTAAAAAGAGCGGTGGAAGCAGGAATTCCAGTAATCGGCGCCGGTGTTGACTTTGCAGAGGACGTGCCGGTGGTTACTTCTATCCTTGCGAACAACTACTTCGGGGGCTGGGAATCCGGACTTTATATGGGGGATTTCTTCAAAGATCAGCATATTAAGGCAGCCGCAATTTTGGGTATGATGGGACACACCATTGATGAGAGCCGTATCAACGGCATGATCGCAGGAATACTGTACAAACGTGCGGAACAGCAGGGCAATCCCTACTCCTGCCAGGAAGATGCATACCTGGAGGCAAATGAACTGTTCAGCGAACTGAGAGACAAAGGTAAATTCAGCAGCGACAAATGGGACTTTGAAATTGTTGCCCAGGGCCAGGGAGACTGGACCAATGAAGGCGGACTTGCAGCAGCAGAAGATATCATCGCCGGAAATTCTGACATTAATTTAATTATGGCGGCCTGTGACCCCATGGGCGCCGGGGCAATCAAGGCAATCAAAAATGCGGGTCTTACTCCCGGTAAGGACATCTATGTAGCCTGCGCTGCAGACGGAGGAAAGGAAATGTTCCCGTACCTGGAGAGCGGAGAAATGCTGGTAACCGGATATAACAGCCCGAACTTAAACGGTTCCGCCGCAGTGGATCTGATTCATATGATGTTTGAGGAAGGATACGATGCAAGTAATCTTCCTGCCGCATCGGATCTTCCGAATGGGGCTATCACAAAGGAAAACTGGAAAGAGTATGAGGATCCGGATCTGCAGTACTGCAAGGTACTTCCTTTTGAGTGGAAAACCATTGATCAGATCAGAGAAGAGGCACAGAGCAAATAGTGTGCTGAAATATAGGGAATGAATTCTTGGGCAGGAGGTAGCGTATCTCCTGCCTAAAGACAAAAGGGACTTCGGGTGAAGTGTATGGAAAAAATGAAATCAGTATATTTTGCAGCAAAGGATAAGATTGAAGTCCGGGAAGTGGATATCCCAGAGGTACGTCCCGGAATGGTTAAGATAAAGACAGCCTATGCCGCTCTTTGTGCCACAGATGTGCATATGGTGACCATGGGAGTTCTGGGGGCTCAGCCGGGGATCCCTCTGGGGCATGAGGCGTCGGGCGTGATCACCGAACTGGGAGAAGGAACCGGGGATTACGGTTACCGGATCGGGGACAAGGTGGTGGTGGCCCCGGTGGCAGTGTGCGGAAAGTGCCCTATGTGCAAAAAGGGGCTGCCCCAGTACTGCCTTCAGGCAGCGCCGGTAGCGGCATTCAGTGAATATATTGTCACAGACATCAGCGCAGTATATAAGATACCCGCGGATGCAGATCTGAAGAAATATTCCCTGGTGGAGCCTTCCGTGTGCACCATACGCGCCATGGACCTGGCAGGTATCAAACACGGACAGACCGTGGCGGTGTCGGGGATCGGCGGCATAGGTTCCATACTGCTGAATATGGTGCTTCTCGCAGGGGGCGCCAGGATAACAGCCATTGATCCCGTGCCTGAGAAGCGTCAGCTGGCGCTGGACATGGGCGCGGAGTATGCGCTGGATCCCTTTCATGATGATTTGGAGAAGAGAAGCATGGAGATTACTGAGGGAAATGGGTTTGACCACGTATTTGAAGTGTCGGGCTCGCCAAAGGCGGCCAATGTATGCCTTGACCTTGTGGCTCACTGCGGCAAAGTAACATATTTTGCAGTGTTTCCCCCTGCGTATGAGATGCCTCTGAATCTCTATAAACTGTATATGAAGGAGGCCAGTATTCAGACAGTATTTACCAGCCATTATCTGTTCCCACGGGCAATTAACCTCATTCCCAGGGTACAGACGGAGAAAATTATCGGAAAGGTAATTCCTCTGGCACAGGCGCTGGATGCGTTTGCATTATTTCAGGAGTCCAGATATCCTAAGATTTTACTAGAATGTTAAACAGGCAGAATTCCAGAAGGGAGGAATATATATGGCCGACAGACAAGTTGTAATGAGTTTAAAAGAAAAAGCGTATCAGATGCGGGTGAACCTGCTCACTCTGTGCGGAACCTTTGAGGGCAGCGTCCACATAGGCGGAGATTTGTCTATGACAGATATCATGATTGCCCTATACCACTATGGGCTGCATGTGGATCCAAAGGATATTAAGATGCCGGGACGGGACCGCTTTATTCTCAGTAAGGGACACGGTGCGGTAGGAATGTATATCGCTATGGCGCTGAAAGGATTTTTTGATTTTGATGAGATTCTGAAGACCTACGGCCAGCTGAACAGCGCATACGGAATGCATCCCTGCAAGGTCAATCTGCCAGGGGTGGAAACCTCTTCCGGGTCACTGGGGCACGGACTGCCCATTGGATGCGGCATGGCCTTTTCCGCAAAGGTAAACCAGGAAAAGCACAGAGTCTTTGTTCTCCTGGGCGACGGGGAATCCCAGGAGGGAACCACCTGGGAAGCGGCGCTGAACGCCCATCAGTATAAGCTGGGAAACCTGGTTGCATTTGTAGACCGGAACTGTCTTCAGCTGGATGATTTCACAGAGGATATGATGAGGATGGAACCCTATGGGGACAAGTGGAAGGCATTTGGCTGGAATGTAGTGGAGGTCGACGGACACGATATGGCCCAGCTGGTGGATGCCATGGATCAGCTGCCTTCTCCCGAGTCGGATACCCCCACAGTTGTTATCTGCCGTACGGTAAAAGGAAAAGGCGTTTCCTTTATGGAAAATAATCCTGACTGGCATGCGGGTTCTGTCAGCGAGGAGGATATGAATAAGGCGCTTGCAGAGATTCGGGCAGCCTGGGATAAAGAAAGGGGTGAGTAATATGGGTGTAACGTTTAATTTTGGCCAATTCGCGGCATCCAGAACGATCTGCGGAGATACTCTTCAGGAAATGGGTGAGAGAAATCAGAAAATCTATGTGCTGACAGCGGATTTGATGCGTACCTGCAGTGTAAAAGGATGCAGAAAGGCATTCCCGGAGAGATTTATCAATGCAGGAATTGCAGAGCAGACGATGCTTGGCATGGCAGCGGGACTTGCCCTTGAGGGAAATATTCCCTATGCCACTACTATGTCCACCTTTGCTTCCATGCGCGCCTGTGAACAGCTCCGGACAGATATCTGTTACCAGAATCTTCCGGTGCGCATCATAGCGACAAACGGGGGGCTTACCTCCACCGGGGGCTCTACCCATAATGCCATGGAAGATCTGGGAATTGTACGCTCTATGGCAAATATGACTCTTATCGTTCCGGGGGATCCGGGAATTGTGAGGGATGTGCTGCTGTCTACCGAGAATCATCCCGGCCCGGTGTATATACGTCTGGCCAGAGGAAAAGGCGAGCCTGTGGTATACCAGCCCGGAGAAGTAACCTATCAGGTGGGGAAAGCTATCGAGACAAGGCCCGGAAAGGACGCGGTTATCATAGCCTGCGGGGTTATGGTAGCTCAGGCTGTTGATGCGGCGAATTCACTGGAAAAAGAAGGGATTTCTGTAAGGGTGCTGGATATGCATACCCTGAAACCCATTGATGAGGAAGCCATTGTGAAAGCGGCGCGGGACACCGGTGCGATCCTGACACTGGAAGACCATTACACCATTGGCGGCCTGGGAAGCGCTGTGGCAGAGGTAATTGCAGATAAGAATCTGGACTGCAGGTTTACCCGTATGGGTATCCCCCAGGTATTCCCGGGATTCGGCGATGGACCGGAGCTTTATGACAAATACGGATTCGGCCTGGAGGGAACCATCGCGGCATTGCGTGACATGATAAAATAGGGGGAAAGAGAATGAGAGAATTTGACCTGTTTGTAAATGGAGAGTGGATCTGTCCTGAAAGAGAAGCATGGATTGACAACGTTAATCCTGCAACGGGAGAAGTCTTCTGCCGGGTGAGCGCAGCGGGAGAAAAAGAGGTAGAAGAGGCCCTTCGGGGCGCCTATGAAGCCCGGAAAAGCTGGGGACGCTCCCTGGCCAAGGAAAGAGAAGCCATTCTCTTAAAAGCAGCCGACTGCCTGGAGGAAGACGCAGAGAAGTATATACCGTGGCTGATCGATGAGAGCGGTTCCTCCCTCACAAAGATTACCGCAGAGATAGCCAGCTGTGCCGGACTTATCCGGACTGCTGCCGGGGAATGCTGCCGTATAGCGGGAGGGGTAATACAGGGGGAATACCCCAATCACCTCTCCTACTACACAAGAAATCCGCTGGGGGTGGTGGTGGGAATCGCCCCGTTTAATTATCCTTTATTTCTGGCAATCAACAAAGTAGCATTCGCCATTGCAATGGGAAATACTTTTATTCTGAAACCGTCGTCCTACACGCCCTTATCCGGTCTTGTGATTGCCAGGTGCTTTGAAAAGGCCGGGCTCCCCAAAGGCGTGCTCAGCGTCCTTCCGGGGTCCGGAAGAGTGGTGGGCGACGCCCTGACCGCCGATAAAAGAGTGCGGATGGTTGCCCTTACAGGTTCCAGCCAGGTGGGGCAGAGGATTGCCGTGCAGGCCGCCTCCTCCCTGAAACGCTACTCTCTGGAACTGGGAGGGAAGAACCCTATGTTGATATTAAAGGATTTCGATGTGGATAAAGCGGCGGATATTGCTGTCTTCGGTGGATATTTCCATCAGGGGCAGATCTGTATGGCCACCAGCAGAATCATTGCCGAGGAACCTGTCTATGAGAAGTTCTGTGAAGTGATGGCGGAGAAAACGGGCAAGATCATCATGGGAGATCCCCATAAGCCGAACACAATCGTTGGTCCCCTGATTCACGAAAAACAGTGCCGGGTTTTAGACCGTCTGATAGAAGATGCGGTGAGCAAAGGGGCAAAGCTTCTTGCCGGGGGAAAGCACAGGGGCGCTTTTTACGAACCAACACTTTTAAAGGATGTCACCCAAGAGATGGATATTTTCTATGAAGAATGTTTCGGACCGGTGGTATGTGTAATCTGCGCAGAAGATGCCCGGCATGGGGTGGAGCTGTGCAATGATAATGAGTATGGCCTGTCCAGTTCTATTCTGACCAATGATATCACGCTGGCCATCTCCCTTTCTGAGGAGATAGAGGCGGGGGTGGGGCATATTAATGAATCTACAGTTGTGGGATCCACCCGGGCACC
>OLQH01001168.1_pt1 | contig 22582 bp, 21 predicted proteins | sample 1672671 | NCBI WGS metagenome assembly OLQH01 (sample SAMEA3136712, study PRJEB25190) | human gut metagenome
TAGAGCACTTGACTTTTAATCAAGTTGTCCGGGGTTCGAATCCCCGATGCCTCATTAGCGGAAAGCATTTGCTTTCCGTTATTTTTTTACCATCAGACAGAGTGATGGCAACAATTGAATATGCGGATATGGCGGAATTGGCAGACGCGCTGGTTTTAGGTACCAGTGAGCAATCGTGCAGGTTCAAGTCCTGTTATCCGCACTTATTAAGAGATCTTCTGTAAATTTGATTTATAGAAGGTCTTTTGTATTTTCAGAATAATACTCATAATAAAATGCCACAGATGTATCGGTAATGATCTGTGGCATTTGGGCTCTATAAAATTTTTTAAATCAAATTACAATTTCTCTCCCTCATTCACTTCCTCAATAAATACTTTCCCTTCCGCCTGCTGCTCCACAAAGTGAAAACGGAGCACAGCCTGGGGCCAGTTGAGGGTGATGATGGCTTTTTTCTCCCGGGTCTTTCCGGCGGCCTGGATCTGGTCTACGAGGTCGGAGAGGATCTCACGGGTGAGATAACCGCCTCTCCAGTGGAACGTGAATTCTCGGCCTTTTTTGGCGGCCTGGAGGGCGCGTTTGTAGACGTCTTCCAGCTTGGTAAAGGACAGCTTTTTCTCGCGGTAGTAGAAGTGGCTTCCGTCCGGGCAGGTGGGGGCAGGAGCGATCAGTGGTTCATGGTCACGAAAGATGTTTTTGTCATCCAGATTAAAATAATCGTAGCGGATGCTGACAGAGCCGTCCTCTTTTTTGCCAAGAGTATTGTCAAAGGTGGCGTCCAGATGGTAGTACTGTCCGTTAATCCGGACAATATTCCAGGTGTGGCGGTACTTGATCCCTTTTTCCGGATTGTTTCCGCAGATGGCGATGATGCACCAGACACCAAGGGCATCGCAGAGCACTTTTACAGATTTGGCAATTCCTTCACAGACGCCTACGCCGTGTCCAAGAGGCCCGATGATCTCGTGGGAGTATGGCTTTTTCAGCTTGTCGTAGCGGATATTTTCGCAGATAAAGTCGTGGACATATTTTTCCTTATCCCACTCGGAAAGCTTCATGGCAGGGCGTACAAGCTTGTCTACGCGGGCGCCCAGAGCTTTCTGGTGTTCCCGGATCTTATTCTTGTCAAAGATATATTCCGGGATCAGGATCAGATTTGGAGAATCTTTGTAATAGCGGTATTTGAACCCCACGGCCCAGAAGATCTCCGGATGATCCAGTCTCAGCTGGAAAAACACATCATAGAGCCAGTTTCCGTCGGTAGTGGGAACCTGTGGGATCAGAAACTCATCGGAAAGTTCCATAAGTCCGTGAAGCATTGCGCGGTACACGTTCTGTTTATCTTTTGGCATTCTGCCATAGTAATATTCTTCAGCCTGTTTCATATATTTGAATTTAATCCGCCGTAGTTCTGAAATTTTGTTGTAATTCAGAATTCAGCAGAAACCCCTTTCTAAAAAATCAACGAAAAAATTATATCATAAAAGAATCATCAGAAGAAGTGCAGAGATAAAATGGAAGAAAGATTACGGAAAAATAAAACATGCAGAGCCATCCCACAAAGATGTACCCTGCATGTTTTTTCTGCCTTGAAATATTTTTGCCCGGAAATAACCGGGAGGCCAGGATCAGCCATTATACAGCTGATAATACCGGCCCTTCTGAGCAAGCAGCTCCTCATGGGAACCACGCTCGATGATACGTCCCTGCTCCAGGACCATGATACAGTCACTGTTGCGTACTGTGGAAAGTCTGTGGGCGATCACGAAGGTTGTCCTGCCTTCCATCAGCTTATCCATACCATCCTGTACCAGTTTTTCGGTACGGGTATCAATGGAACTGGTGGCTTCGTCCAGGATCAGGACAGGCGGATCTGCAACAGCTGCACGGGCGATGGAGAGAAGCTGTCTCTGGCCCTGGCTCAAGTTTGCACCGTTTCCACGGAGAAGGGTGTTATAACCCTGTGGAAGCCTGCGGATAAAACCGTCAGCGTTGGCAAGTTTTGCTGCGGCGATGACCTCTTCATCTGTGGCATCCAGTTTTCCGTAGCGGATGTTTTCCATAACGGTTGCCGTGAACAGGTTGGTATCCTGAAGAACGATGCCCATGGAACGGCGAAGATCGTTTTTTTTGATCTTGGTGATATTGATGCCGTCGTAACGGATCTTACCTTTCTGAATGTCGTAAAAACGGTTCAGAAGGTTGGTGATGGTGGTTTTTCCGGCGCCGGTAGATCCTACAAAAGCGATCTTCTGGCCCGGCTGTGCATACATGTTGATGTCATGAAGAACGATCTTGTTGGAGTTATAACCAAAATCCACATCCTCCAGAACCATGTCACCTTTCAGCTCGATATAATCCGTGGTACCCTCAGCTTTATGGAAATGTTTCCATGCCCAGCGGCCGGTACGTTTCTCGGATTCGGTGAGAACGCCGTTTTCCTCTTTTGCGTTGACAAGAGTAACGTAGCCTTCGTCCACTTCGGATTTCTCATCCAGAAGATCAAAGATACGTTTGGCACCTGCAAGGGCCATAACAATACTGTTGAACTGCTGGCTGACCTGGTTGATGGGCATGTTAAAACTCTTGTTGAAAGTCAGGAAGCTGGCAAGTCCGCCAAGAGTGAAGTTTCCGATGCCATTGATGGCAAGGATACCGCCAACCATGGCACAGATCACGTAGCTGACGTTTCCAAGCTGGGCAACTACAGGCATCAGGATGTTGGCAAAACGGTTGGCGTTGTCTGCGCTGGCAAAAAGCTGGTCGTTCAGCTCATCGAATTTCTGGATGCTTTCGTCCTCATGGCAGAAGACTTTGACAACTTTCTGTCCTTCCATCATCTCTTCGATATAGCCGTTGACAATACCAAGGTTTGTTTGCTGTTCCAGGAAATATTTTCCGCTCAGGCCCGCAAGTTTCCGGCTGGCAGTCAGCATAATGGCAACCATAAGCAGAGTCACGAAAGTAAGCGGAACGTTGAGGATCAGCATACTTACAAGAACACTGACAATGGTGATCACACTGGAAAGCAGCTGTGGGAAACTCTGACTGATCATCTGGCGCAGGGTATCAATGTCGTTGGTGTAGATGGACATGATATCACCGTGTGCGTGGGTATCAAAATATTTGATGGGAAGTGTTTCCATTTTTGCAAACATGTCGTTTCGGAGGTTACGTAAAGTTCCCTGGGAAACATTGATCATGATACGGTTATAAGTATAGGTGGCAATAACACCGATGGCGTAAAAACATGCCACACGTGCGATTGCAGTAGTTAAAGGCCCGAAGTCCGGTGTATCTGCCTTAAGAAGAGGCGTGATATACTGGTCAATCAGGGTTTTCATGAACATGGTTCCCTGTACATTGGCAAGAACGCTGACAAAAATGCAGATCACCACGATCACGATATGGATACTGTAGTTCTTAAAAATATAACGGGAAAGGCGTCCCAGAAGTTTTCCTGGCTGTTCCGGCGCTCCCATGCCTTTCGGTCCAGGACCACCCGGACCTTTCATGTTCTGTTTTTTCAAGCCGGATCACCTCCCTCGTCAAAATCACCGGCACCGCCGGTCTGTGAATTGAATACATCCTGATAAATGGCGTTGGTCTTAAGAAGTTCCTCATGGGTACCAAATCCGTTGATCTCGCCGTTGTCCATAACGATGATGCGGTCTGCATTCTGGATACTGGAAACACGCTGGGCGATGATCAGCTTGGTGGTATCCGGGATCTCTTTTGCAAAAGCGCGGCGGATTTTTGCGTCTGTGGCAGTATCTACCGCACTGGTGGAATCGTCCAGGATCAGTATCTTCGGTTTCTTCAGAAGAGCACGGGCGATACAGAGACGCTGTTTCTGACCTCCGGAAACGTTGGAACCGCCCTGTTCAATGAAAGTATTGTATTTATCCGGCATTTTTTCGATGAAATCATCAGCGCAGGCAAGCTGGCATGCACGGCGGCATTCTTCTTCCGTGGCGTTTTTGTCACCCCAGCGGAGATTTTCCAGAATGGTTCCTGAGAAGAGGACATTCTTCTGAAGGACAACGGAAACCTGGTTCCTGAGAGATTCCAGGTGGTATTTGCGGACATCGATGCCTCCCACCAGAACAGAACCGTCCGTTACGTCATAAAGACGGCTGATCAGGTTGACAAGACTGGATTTGGCACTTCCGGTACCGCCGATGATTCCGATGGTCTCGCCGGAGCGGATGGAAAGGTTGATGTCTTTTAAGACCGGTTCTTTGCTGTCTTTCTTATAACTGAAGTTTACGTGGTCGAAGACGATGCTTCCGTCCGGAACTTTTGTTACCGGGTTCTCCGGGTCAGTGATATCAGCAGTATCGTTGATGACTTCCGTAACACGCTCGGCACTGGCAATACTCATGGTCACCATAACAAAAACCATGGAGAGCATCATCAGGCTCATGAGAATGTTCATGCAGTAAGTGAGAAGGCTCATAAGCTCACCGGTAGTAAGCGTGCTGCCCACGATCATTTTTGCGCCAAGCCAGCTGATTCCAAGGATGCAGGCGTAAACGGTAAACTGCATCAGAGGCATGTTCATAACAACGATCTTCTCGGCACTTAAGAACATTTCGTATACTTTGTTACAGGCTTTCTGAAATTTGCTGATCTCGTAGTCTTCACGGACATAGGCTTTGACAACACGGACGGCACCGATATTTTCCTGGACACTTGCGTTCAGGTCATCGTATTTGCGGAACACAGTCTGGAAATATTTCGTTGCTTTCCGCATGATAAAGATCAGACAGGCACCGAGGAAGATCACCGCGATCAGATAAATGCTTGCAAGTTTGGCGTTGATGAGAAATGCCATGACCATGGCACAGATCAGGCTGGCCGGTGCACGGGTACACATACGCAGGATCATCTGATAGGCATTCTGCAGGTTGGTCACATCTGTGGTAAGACGGGTGATCAGGCCGGCAGTGCTGTATTTGTCGATGTTGGAAAAAGAAAAGGTCTGGATGTTGGTGTACATGGCTTTTCGGAGGTTTCTGGCAAAGCCTGTGGAGGCCAGTGCTCCGTATTTTCCGCCCATGACGCCGGACCAGAGTCCGCACAGGGCAAGAACTACCATAACTCCACCCATCCGATAGATATGGCCGATATTTCCGGCTTCCACACCCTTATCAATAATGGAAGCCATGGCCAGGGGGATCAGAGTCTCAAAGAGAACTTCCAGGATCATGAAAAAAGGCGTGAGAAACGAGGCCTTTTTAAACTCCCTGACCTGGGCCAGAAGGGTTTTGAGCATAAAAAATCTCCTTTCTTTTACTGTTCAAAAAGATAGCACCCCTGGAAAAAAAGTTCCGGGCTGCTACAGAACAGATGTATTGTTCAGATACTATTATCAGGTAAAATATTTTTAATGTCAAGACAAATATGTGTGAAATACTTGACATAACATCATTTAAGCGGTATATTAAAAGTTAATATTCACCTGTGAAATAGGGGCGAGAATGCGATTCAGATCCCTTTAGAGGGTCTATATAGAGTTTAATTTTTGTAGGGAGGATTTTATATGGAAATCAGACAGTCAGCAGAGGATTACCTGGAATCAATTCTGGTTTTATCGAAGAAGGGCGGCGGGGTTCGTTCCATTGATATTGCTACCAGACTTGGCGTTTCCAAGCCAAGTGTCAGCCATGCGATGAAGCTTCTCCGTGAGGACGGATATATTGCCATGGACCGTTACGGTACTGTGACACTTCTGGAGAAGGGCGCAGAGATCGCCAACCAGATCTATGAGAGACACACCGTACTTGCCAAGATGCTGGAGGGACTTGGAGTTCCGGCAGAGATTGCACTGGAAGATGCCTGCAAGATGGAGCACGATATCAGCCAGGAGAGCTTTGAGAAGATCAAGGCGCATTATAATAACTTTATTAAGAGAGACGAAGCAGCAGCGGAGTAAATGAAGTGACCGGCCAGTATCCACACGGGGCGGCAGTGAAAGCCAATGAAAGATAAAAAAGAAGTGCATGAGAAGCGTGATAACTTTTCATGCACTTTATTGTTTATCTGCCTATTTCGCAGAAGATTTCTCCGGCAGCTGTGCCAGGATGATAGCCGCGAACATGATGACGCATCCAAGAAGCTCTTTTGCGGAAAGCTTCTGTCCAAGGATGACCCAGCCTGCAAGTACGGAGATACAGGATTCCAGGGAAAGAATCAGAGAAGCTACCGTTGGATTGACATTTTTCTGGCCTACGATCTGCAAAGTGTAGGCAACGCCGCAGGACATAATGCCGGCATACAGGATGGGGAGCCATGCAGTGAGGATAGAAGAAATCTGCGGATGTTCCAGGACAAGAGCCGGGATCATGGACAGGATCCCGCAGACCAGGAACTGGATACAGGAAAGTTTTACTCCGTCTGCTTTCGGGGAAAAATAGTCAATGACCAGAATGTGCAGAGAAAACAGGAACGCACACACCAGCACCAGGACGTCTCCGAGACCAATGGAAAAACCGTCCGTGATGCAGAGAAGATAAAGTCCGATCAGTGCCATGACAACGGCTGCCCAGATAAAGGGACTGCATTTCTTTTTCAGAAAGAGTCCGATAATCGGGACAATGACAATATAGCAGGCTGTGATGAAGCCGGCTTTTCCTACCGTTGTATATTTGATGCCGAACTGCTGGAAGTTGCTGGCTGCAAAAAGTGCTATGCCGCAGGCGATACCGCCGATCCAGAGATCGCGGGTTTTGTATGGAGAAGATGTGGTTGTTAATGTTGAGGGATCTGCCGCGGCAGAAGCTGTATCTTTGGAGCGGTTTAAGAGAAAGATCACCGGCACCAGAACAGCAGCACCGATCAGGGAACGGACGCCGTTAAAAGTAAAAGGACCTACATATTCCATGCCTACACTCTGGGCGACAAAGGCGATTCCCCAGATGGTAGCGGCCAGAAGCAGGCAGAGAGAATTTTTCAGAGGCATTTTCTGTGTGTTCATGATAAAAGAATCCTTTCGCGTATTATGTGGTCAAAGCGATATATAAGAAAAGACCCCGGGGAACTTCAGATAGCTTCCCGGGGCATTTTTATGATCTGTCGGAACCGTGTCCGGCAAAATTAGTTCTGATTCTGGTTGTTCTTAACTTCTGCAAGCTTCATAGCACGAACTTTCAGCGGCAGACCGAACAGAGTGATGAATCCGTCAGCGTCGTGGTGGTCATACATATCACCGGTTGTGAAGGAAGCAAGGGACTCATTGTAAAGGCTGTATGGAGAAGTTGTACCATTCTTGATGATGTTTCCTTTGTAAAGTTTGAATTTAACTTCACCGGTAACATATTTCTGAGTGGATTCAACAAATGCCTGGATAGCCTCACGGAGTGGTGTGTACCATTTTCCCTCGTAAACAACCTGTGCAAACTGGCTGCCCAGTTTCTTCTTGGCTTCCATTGTCTCACGGTCAAGGATCAGCTCCTCAAGCTGGTCATGAGCTGCCATCAGGATTGTTCCGCCAGGAGTCTCATAAACACCACGGGATTTCATACCAACAACACGGTTCTCAACGATGTCAACGATACCGATACCGTTCTCGCCGCCAAGTTTGTTCAGCTCAGTGATGATCTCGGAAACTTTCATTGCCTTTCCGTTGAGAGTTTTCGGAACACCCTGCTCAAATGTCATGGTAACTTCTGTTTCTTTATCAGGAGCTTTCTCCGGTGTTACGCTTAATACAAGCATGTCATCGTAGTTCGGAGCCTGGGAAGGATCCTCAAGTTCCAGTCCCTCGTGGCTGATGTGCCAGAGGTTTCTGTCACGGCTGTAACTGTGGCTTGCATCGAACGGAAGGTCGATTCCGTGTTGCTTACAGTACGCAATTTCCTCTTCACGGGAATTCATGGTCCAAACGTCCGTCATTCTCCATGGAGCGATGATCTTAAGATCAGGAGCAAGGGCTTTGATGCCAAGCTCGAAACGAATCTGGTCATTTCCTTTTCCAGTAGCTCCGTGGCAGATAGCGCTGGCGCCTTCTTTTCTTGCAACCTCAACCAGTTTCTTGGCGATTGCGGGACGTGCCATGGAAGTACCCAGAAGATACTTGTTCTCGTATACAGCGTGTGCCTGTACGCAAGGAACAACATAGTTGTCGCAGAAATCATCGACGATGTCTTCTATGTATAACTTGGATGCGCCGGAAAGTTTTGCCCGCTCTTCCAGCCCGTCTAATTCTTCACCCTGTCCGCAGTCTACGCAGCAGCAGATGACTTCGTAATCAAAATTTTCCTTTAGCCATGGAATAATGGCTGTGGTATCCAGTCCGCCTGAATATGCTAATACAACTTTCTCTTTCATGTGTAAATCCTCCTAATATAGAATCTTTATTTGACTTTTTTAAAATTCATAACTGCATCATTGTCAATCGCAAAACATACTATACACTATTTTTTATAAATATGCAAGAATAAAATGCGAAAAAGTAAAAAATATACAATATATGCATGTGATTTGAATATAAAGGAAAAAATATGCAGCCTTTATGAATAAATCTCCAGAAGAAATGTAAGGGCACCGCTTGACATATATCGACAGTCTATGTATTATATAGATAGTCGATATATAGACTGCCAAAATAAATTGGAAAGGAGAAACGATATGGCGATTGATAGAAGTCTGGTGTCCGGAAGCACGTCAATGCTGATATTGAAACTGCTGGAAGAAAAGGATATGTATGGCTATGAGATGATTGAAGCCTTGCGTGAAAAATCGAACAACGTATTTGAATTGAAGGCAGGAACCTTGTACCCGCTTCTGCATGGGATGGAAGAAAAAGGATATCTTGGATCTTACGAACAAGAAGAGGGAGGGAAGATACGAAAATATTATAGTATTACGAAAGAAGGAAAGAAGATCCTGAAGCAGAAAAAAGAAGAATGGATGGCATATTCCAAGGCTGTCGTGGATGTATTGAGCGTACAAGGAGGGATGGCATGAAGGCGGAAGAATATTTGAAAAAACTGACGGATCAGATTCGCTGCGCGAAAGCCAGGGCGGCGATCGCTGAAGAGATGCTGGGACATATTGACGAGCAGAAGCATGCCTATATAAGCCAGGGGATGGACGCTGAGGAAGCGGAGGAGGCCGCTGTTAAGGAGATGGGAGATCCAGTGGAAGCGGGTAGCCTGCTGGATAGCATCCACCGGCCCAGGATGGCCTGGAGAATGATCGGCCTGATTGGCGCGCTTAGCATTGCAGGCTTTATAATCCTGAATCTGCTGCAAAGAAACTTTAGCGACATGACTTTTGTGGTGGGAAGCGCAATACATTATGGAGGCTGGGTAGTTGCGGGATTTGTCCTGATGATAGGGGTGTGCTATACAGACTACAGCAGGATCGGGCAATGGGCAAAGGAGATCATGCTGGGGGCTTTTATATTTCTGTTTCTGGGCGTGACAGCCTTCGGGACAGCAGTAAATGGCTCTGTCACCGTTATCTATGGATATCATGTGAATGTAAAAATGCTGGTATTCCTTTTTGTTCCCCTGTATGGGGCTGTATTATGCCAATACCGCGGAGAGGGGAAAAGAGCAGTTGTAAAAGGTCTTCTTTGGATGGCCCCGGCGCTTCTGATCGCCCTTAAGATACCCAGTCTGGCCGCGGTGCTTATTCTTTTTCTGGCGTTCATGGCAGTCTTGTCAGTTGCTATATATAAGAACTGGTTTTGCGTATCCCGCAAGGCGGCGCTTGGCATTCTATGGCTGTCAGCGCTTCTGATTCCAATCCTGTTCTGGCTGCGGCTTCTTGGAAGCGGCCCGGCATATCAGCGTTCAAGGCTGCAGGCCATGCTGCACCCGGGAGAGGCAGCCAAAGGATCACAGATATACGCCATAAGGCAGCTGCTGTCTGACAGCCGGCTTCTTGGAAACGGGAACCGAGGATATGGAAAGGCAGCGCGGCTTCCAGATGGCAGTGACTATGTACTTGGCTATGTTGCGTCCTGCTATGGAATTCTCATAGCCGTGCTTCTTGTAACGCTGATGACGGTCCTGTTCCTGTACTTCCTGAAGGTATCGTTAAAGCAGAAGAATCAGCTGGGAATGATCATGGGGTGCGGATGCTCTGTGGTGCTGTTCGCCCAGCTGCTGTTTTATATCCTTATTAATACGGGGGTGCTTCCGGCAGGAAGCGTCTATTGTCCATTCATAACTTATGGAGGTTATGGGATGCTGGTGACTTACGTGCTTCTTGGGCTTCTGCTAAGCATATACAGGTATCAGGACGTGCCTCTAAAAGTAGAGAAAACTGCTAGGAAAAGAAATAAAAGGAAGCCTGTTTCAGTGTAAAAAATTGTTTAATCATGAAAAATTACTTGACAAAGATGAAAACATGAGTAAAATTATTAGAAAATGGGATACTAAATAACGACTATACACAAAAAGGAGTAGTTATTATGAAAAGTTCATACATCATAAATAATGACAGCATCATAAATAACCCATACTCTGCTCTGCCTTCTACAGACAGTGTTGTTTTTGTGCCGTGCCGCCCCAATCCCCTTGGGGTGTATTTGGCATAAAATTCAATATTGTTTTTGGAAGATAGGATACGTTGTACTTGTCGCTTTATATTTGCATAGATAATAGACGGAATATAGAGAAACAGAAGTGTGGCATATGCTTCTGTTTCTTTTTTTGCTTATTTTGCTCCGATCATGCAGGAAAGACGACAGGCATTTATATGAGCAGAGGAGAGAAAAATAATGGACTATAGGCAGGATTTAAAAGATAAGAAAAAGATTGTGGTCAAGATAGGGACGTCGACCATTACCTATCCTGAGACAGGCAATATCAATCTGGACAAGTTAGAAAAATTCGTAAGGATACTGATCAATCTTAGAAATAAAGGAAAAGAAGTCATCGTAGTGTCTTCCGGCGCCGTGGGAATCGGAAGGAATGTGCTGGGCTTTTCCGAGCGGCCTAAGGAGAAAGCAATCAGGCAGGCCTGCGCGGCGGTAGGGCAGGGAAGGCTCATGATGATGTACGAAAAACTCTTCGCAGAGTACAGCCAGCTTACGGCACAGGTACTTCTGACGAAAGAGTCTATTACCAATGAAGAGTGCAAGAAAAATGCGAGGAATACTTTTGATGAATTGGCCGCAATGAGCGTGGTGCCTATCGTAAATGAGAATGACGCGATATCCGTAGACGAGGAATTGTACGGAAACTTTGGGGACAACGATACAATGGCTGCGTATGTGGCGTCTCTGGTAGATGCGGATCTTTTGATCCTGATGTCGGATATCGAGGGGCTGTATACAGATGATCCAAAGAAGAATCCAAGCGCACGATTTATCCATACGGTAGGGCAGATAGACGGGGAACTGGAAAAGATGGGGAAGGGATCTGGAACCGGACTTGGAACCGGAGGAATGGCAACTAAGATAGAAGCCGCAAAGATCGCGACACGCTCCGGAGCGGATATGGTGATTGCCAATGGAGATAATATCTATACGATCAATGACGTGATGGCAGGAAAGAAAGTAGGGACGCTGTTCCTGGCAAAGGACAGAGGCGATCTGGCAGGAAATGAGATGGCGCCGGTGCGGGAGCAATACCGCAGACAGGCGAAAAGGCGTAAAAAGGAAGGCATAAATAAAGAACTGGCAGGGAATGTTATTGGCAGCCAGATCAGTACAGGAGGACAGGCATATGGATTACATGCAGGAGATTGGTAGGACGGCAAAAGAGGCTTCATCCAAGGTTCAATTCTTAAAGCAGACGCAGAAAAACGAAGGACTGTGTTCTGTGGCAAGAGAACTGCGGATGCAGACGCCTTTTCTGCTCAGGGAAAATGCGAAAGACGTGGTAAGAGTCAAAGGGGAAGGAATGAAGCCAGCTATGATCGACCGGCTGCTGCTTACGGATCAAAGGATCAATGCCATGGCGGACGGGCTGGAGCAGATAGCGAAGTTAAAAGACCCGATCGGAGAGACTGTCTCTATGGAAGTAAGGCCCAATGGCCTGCAGATTGGCAAAAGAAGGGTGCCTCTTGGAGTGGTGGGGATCATCTATGAATCCAGGCCGAATGTGACTGCAGATGCCTTTGGACTTTGCTTTAAGACTGGGAATGTGGCCATCTTAAGAGGCGGTTCGGATGCAATCCGATCGAATAAGGCAATCATAAAAGTGATTAAGGATGGGCTTAAGAAGGAGCAGCTGCCCCAGGATGCGGTGCTTCTGGTGGAGAATACGGACAGAGACGTGGCCACCCAGATGATGCGGATGAATGAGTATATCGATGTGCTCATCCCACGGGGAGGCAAGGGGCTGATCGCAAACGTGGTGAAAAACAGCACGGTACCCGTGATTGAGACAGGAACTGGCAACTGCCATATCTACGTGGACGCAACGGCGGATATTAACATGGCGGTATCTATCATCGACAATGCAAAGACGCAGCGCATGGGCGTGTGCAATGCCTGCGAGTCTCTGGTGGTCCATGAAGAGATTGCGCCTGTGGCAATACCTGCAATCTACGAACGGCTGAGGCAGAAGCAGGTGGAGGTACGCGGAGATGACAGGGCATGCCAGATCCAAGAAGGAATGATCCGGGCAGGGGAAGAAGACTGGGGAATGGAATATCTGGACGCAGTCATATCCCTTAAGGTTGTCTCCGGGATTGAGGAAGCCATTTCCCATATCAATCAGTATAATACCGGTCACTCAGAGTCCATTATTACCAGGGACTATGCCAGCGCGCTGAAGTTCCAGGATGAGATTGATGCGGCAGCCGTATATGTCAATGCATCCACGCGCTTTACAGACGGGCATGAGTTTGGCTTCGGTGCTGAGATTGGAATCAGCACCCAGAAACTTCACGCCAGAGGGCCCATGGGGCTGGAGGCGCTTACAACGACAAAATACATTATCTTTGGCAATGGACAGATACGTCCTTAAGCAGCATATTTGAATTCCCCCCAAAAAAGTACTTGCATATTATTCATATTTGATGTATAATTATGCAAGTACTTTAATTTTGGACTGTACCTGGACATTTGTAAAAAAGTGGTATAATACTTACAGGTGCATGGTTATAAATACATTCAGGAGGATATAAAATAGATGATTAAGGTAGGAATTATAGGCGCTACAGGCTATGCCGGCGGCGAACTGGCAAGGATATTGATGGGGCACAAGGATGCAAAAATCGTATGGTATGGCTCCAGAAGCTACATAGATAAGAAGTACGCGGATGTATACCAGAACATGTTCCAGATCGTGGACGCCAAATGTCTGGATGACAATATGGAGGAACTTGCAAAGAAGGCAGATGTCATCTTTACCGCCACGCCGCAAGGATTCTGCGCTTCCGTGATCAGCGAAGCCATCCTGGCTGATACGAAGATCGTGGACTTAAGCGCTGATTTTCGGATCAAGGATGTGGATACTTATGAGAAGTGGTATGGAATCCAGCATAAAAGCCCGCAATTTATAGAAGATGCCGTGTATGGCCTGTGCGAGATCAACCGGGAGGATGTCAAAGGCGCAAGGCTGGTTGCCAATCCGGGCTGCTATACGACTTGCTCGATCCTTACTGCCTATCCGCTGGCCAAAGAAGGGCTGATCGATATGAATACCTTGATCATAGACGCAAAGTCCGGGACATCCGGCGCGGGAAGAGGCGCCAAGGTAGGAAATCTCTACTGCGAGGTAAACGAGAACATCAAGGCCTATGGAGTGGCAAGCCACAGGCATACGCCGGAGATTGAGGAGCAGCTGGGGTATGCGGCGAAGGAGGATGTGCGGATCAGTTTTACGCCGCATCTTGTCCCCATGAACCGGGGCATTCTGGCAACCGAGTATGCAACGCTTACAAAGCAGACAACCTATGAAGAAGTAAAGGCAGTCTATGATAAATATTATAAGGAAGAGAAGTTCATACGCGTGCTGGAGGAAGGCGTATGTCCGGAGACAAAGTGGGTGGAAGGAAGCAACTACGTGGACATTAACTTTAAGATAGACCCCAGGACGAACCGCATCATTATGATGGGAGCCATCGATAATCTGGTAAAAGGAGCGGCCGGCCAGGCGGTACAGAATATGAACCTGATGTTTGGCCTTCCGGAAAGCGAAGGACTGGAACTTGTTCCAATGTTCCCATAGAGGTGGCTTATGATACGGACAATGACGATTGAAGATTACGATGAAGTATATTCCCTGTGGACCAAGATCCGCGGGTTCGGGCTAAGAAGCGTAGATGACTCCAGAGAGGGGATCGCGCGCTTCCTTAAGAGGAATCCAACAACCAGCGTTGTAGCGGTAGAAGATGGGAAGGTGGTTGGGAGCATTCTCTGCGGGCACGACGGACGAAGGGGCTGTCTGTACCATGTCTGCGTGGATGAAGATTACCGGAGGCGGGGAATCGGAAAATCCATGGTGGTAAAGGCTATGGAAGAGTTGAAAAAAGAACAGATCAATAAGGTATGCCTCATAGCATTTACAAAAAATGATGTGGGAAATGCATTCTGGAACACGATTGGGTGGACGGAGAGGCTGGATCTGAATTATTATGATTTTGTACTGAATGAAAAGAATATTACGGCATTTAATGAACAATAACAGGCCGCATATAAGGAGGAAGAAAGTTATGGAGATCATAAAAGGCGGGGTTACCGCGGCAAAGGGATTTGAAGCAGCAAGCACGGCAGCAGGAATCAAGTATAAGGATCGGACAGATATGGCGCTGATCTACAGCCAGGCGCCTTGCGTGGCCGCCGGCACATTTACGAAGAATGTCGTAAAGGCTGCGCCGGTCAAATGGGACCAGCAGGTAGTCGGAAGCGGCGCCAAGGTTCAGGCGGTCGTGGTTAACTCTGGAATTGCCAATGCATGCACAGGAGCAGAAGGGTTTGGCTATTGCAAGGACACTGCCGTGGCTGCGGCCAAGGCTCTGGATATCCCTGAAGACGGTGTGCTCATAGGCTCTACCGGAGTCATTGGAAAACAGATGCCGATCGATAAGCTGACTGCGGGCATCGATGTACTGGCTGAAAAGAAGAATGATACGCTGGAAAATGGCACAGAGGCTGCCAAGGCTATCATGACAACGGATACCTGCGAGAAAGAACTGGCAGCTGTCATAGAAGTAGGAGGCAAGCAGGTGACCATCGGCGGCATGGCGAAAGGCTCCGGCATGATTCACCCCAATATGTGCACCATGCTGGCATTTGTTACCACGGATGCCGTGATTGCCAAGGAGACCCTTCAGAAGGCGTTAAGCGGGGATGTGGATGATACATACAACATGATATCCGTAGATGGGGATACTTCTACCAATGATACGGTGATTCTGCTGGCAAACGGGCTGGCAGGCAATCCGGAGATTGTGTATGGAAGCCCGGAGTACGAAGAATTCGCGCTTGCCCTTCATGCCATCAACGAGTATCTGGCCAAGAAGATCGCAGGGGACGGCGAGGGAGCCACGGCGCTGTTCGAAGTAAAGGCCGTAGGCTGCGAGAGCGTGGAGCAGGCCAAGACTCTTGCAAAATCCATCGTATGTTCCAATCTTACCAAGACGGCAATCGCCGGTCACGACGCTAACTGGGGCAGAATCCTCTGTGCGATGGGATATTCCGGCGCGCAGTTTGATCCGGAGAAGGTAGACCTGTTCTTTGAGAGCAAGGCAGGAAAGATCCAGATCATCGAAAATGGAACAGCAGTGGACTATAGCGAGGCAGAAGCCACGAAGATTCTTTCCGAGCCTGAGATTACCGCTATCGCGGATGTGAAGATGGGAGCGGAGGAAGCAGCCGCATGGGGATGCGACCTGACCCATGGCTATATCGAGATCAATGCAGACTACAGAAGCTGATGCGAAAAAGAGGGGGCGAAGGAATCATGAACCAATCAATGCAGAAATATCTGGATAAGGCGGAGGTGCTGATTGAAGCCCTGCCATATATCCAAAGATTCAACCGGAAGATCATTGTGGTGAAGTATGGCGGAAGCGCCATGATAGATGAGGAACTCAAAGAACATGTCATCCAGGATGTGACTCTGCTGAAACTGGTAGGCTTCAAGCCGATCATCGTACACGGCGGCGGCAAGGAGATAAGCAAGTGGGTTGGCAAGGTAGGCATGGAGCCGGAATTCGTCAACGGACTGCGGGTGACGGATGAAGCGACGATGGAACTGGCCGAGATGGTTCTCGGGAAAGTAAATAAAAGCCTGGTACAGCTGGTGGAAAGCCTGGGCGTGCGCGCGATCGGAATCAGTGGAAAAGACGGCGGATTGCTAAAAGTTGAAAAGAAACTGGCAGACGGCGAGGACATCGGATTCGTGGGGGACGTCAAAGAGGTGAATGCAGATATCCTTTATGACCTTTTGGAGAAGGATTTCCTTCCGATTGTATGCCCGGTGGGACTGGACGATGAATTTAATACATATAATATCAATGCGGATGATGCCGCGTGTGCCATCGCCAGAGCGGTAAAGGCGGAGAAACTAGCATTCCTTACGGATATCGAGGGCGTATATAAGGATCCGAAGGATCCGGATACCCTAATCTCGGAACTGCGAGTATCAGCAGGCAAACAGTTGATGGAGGAAGGCTATATCGGAGGCGGAATGCTCCCGAAGCTTCAGAACTGTATCGATGCCATCGAGAACGGCGTTTCCAGGGTGCATATCCTGGATGGAAGAATTCCTCACTGCCTGCTTCTCGAGATATTCACCAACAAAGGAATCGGGACGGCAATTTTAAATGATACTGAGGAAAAATATTATCACGGAGAATAGAAATGAATAAATATATAGAAGAAACAAACAGTGGACTTGTGCACACTTATAATCGCTTTCCGCTGGTGCTGGACCGGGGGGAGGGAGTCTATCTTTACGATGAAAAAGGCGGCAAATATCTGGACTTTGCAGGAGGCATAGCTGTATCCGGCCTGGGATATGGCTGCCAGGAATTAAATGATGCCCTGAAAAGCCAGATAGACAAGATGATTCACAGTTCCAACCTATACTATAATACGACCTGCGGACATGCGGCAGAAGAACTGAAGCGTATCAGCGGGATGGACAGGGTATTCTTTACCAACAGCGGGACAGAGGCCATTGAAGGCGCGCTGAAGGCAGCCAGGAAATACGCGTATAAAAAGCAGACCGGGCGGTATGAATTCATTGCAATGGAGAATTCATTTCATGGCAGGAGCATGGGCGCATTGTCGGTGACGGGAAGCGATGCTTACCGGGAACCCTTCGAGCCATTGGTTCCGGGCGTGTCGTTTGCAGAATTCAATAACCTTGACAGCGTCAAGGCTCTGGTGACCAGTCAGACTTGCGCGATTATCTTAGAGCCTCTCCAGGGAGAAGGTGGAATTAATGTTGCCACAGAAGAATTCATGGCCGGAATCCGAAAACTTTGCGACGATGAAGGCATACTGATGATCTGCGACGAGATTCAGTGCGGCATGGGACGGACCGGCGCTATGTTTGCCTACCAGTCTTATGGGACTAAGCCGGATATTATCGCTATGGCCAAGGCTATCGGAAGCGGCATGCCGGTAGGGGCATTTGCCATGACGGAAGCGGTGGCAGAGTTTTCTCTGGAACCAGGGGATCATGGAACAACCTATGGGGGAAATCCGCTGGCTTGTATGGCAGTAAGCAAGACGATAGAAATCTTTGAGAAGAAAAATATGATCTCCCATGTGCAGGAAATTGGCGCCTATCTGGCAGAACAGCTGGAGAGGCTGGTGCAGGAAAAAGACTGCGTGATCGCGAGAAAAGGAAAAGGCCTAATTCAGGGAATCGAGATATCGAAGCCTGTTGGAGAAGTGACGAATGCCGCGCTTAAGGAAGGGCTTCTGGTTATCAGCGCCAGAGGAAACGTAATCCGTCTGGTTCCGCCTCTTGTGATAGAGAAGCAGCATGTTGATGAAATGATCGATAAATTGTCAAAAGTGCTGTAGACATAAAAAAGCAATCATTGGATATACTATCTACAGGAATGTAGGAGGTATATCTGATGATTGGTTTTTTTATTGCGCTTTTATCCGGGGCGCTGATGAGCGTTCAGGGAGTATTTAATACACAGGTTACGAAGACAACAGGCATGTGGGTGAGCAATGCATGGGTGCAGTTGAGCGCATTTGCGCTGTGCCTGGTGGCATGGCTGATCGCGGGGAGGGATAGTGTTACTACCCTGGCAAAAGTAGAGCCGAAATACGTCCTTTTAGGAGGCGTTATTGGGGCAGGCATTACCTGGACCGTAATCAAAAGCATGGAGCAGCTGGGACCTGCCAAAGCGGCGCTTCTCATCGTCATTTCACAGTTGATCGTCGCCTATGTGATAGAGCTTCTTGGCCTGTTCGGCGTGGATAAGGAGCCTTTGGAATGGCGCAAGATAATCGGCATGGTGATTGCGCTGATTGGAGTTGCAATTTTCCAATGGAAATAGTACAATAACTTTATCTAGGCATAATCGGGGGATTTGCAGTTTCGACAGACTGTAAAGGAGTTTTTTATGCATAGAAATAGAATAAAAATGATATGTTTTACTATCGGTTTAATGATGGCGGTCCTCTTGGCCGGATGTTCCGGGAAACAGGATGCCAGGACTGTGGAACTGTCGGAGGCAAAAGAAGGCAGCGTTGCCGAAGAAAAAGAAGAAGAGACAGAAGATAGCGCCATCGAGGAAAACGAAGATATCTATGTACATGTATGCGGGGAGGTAAATCAACCGGGCGTATACTGCCTCCCGGCAGGCAGCAGGCTGTATGAGGCGATTGAGGCGGCTGGAGGGCTTAAGGAAGGTGCGGCGGCAGAATCTCTGAACCAGGCACAGGAGGCCAAGGATGGGCAGCAGATTTACGTTCCTTCTATAGAAGAGTCGTTAAAGGAAGGAGTATCTGGAGAGGGAGAACCGGCTGAGGCATCCGATGGAAAGATTAATCTTAATACAGCAGCCAAAGAGCAGCTGATGACCTTAACTGGAATCGGAGAGGCTAAAGCAGCGGCAATCATCCGCTACCGGGAAGAGAACGGAGGCTTTCAGAGCATAGAGGAATTAATGGAAGTAGAAGGAATCAAGGAAGGCGTATTTAACAAAATCAAAGACCAGATCAAGATTTAATAAGGGAGATATGTAATGAGTAGACGAGTATTGGTTGTGGATGATGAAAAACTAATCGTAAAAGGCATCCGTTTCAGCCTGGAGCAGGATGGAATGGAGGTTGACTGCGCTTATGATGGGGAAGAGGCGCTGAAACTGGCGAAAGAGAATGCATATGATATGATACTTCTGGATATTATGCTGCCAAAGCATGATGGCTTTGAAGTGTGCCAGCAGATCCGGGAATTTTCCGATGTTCCGATTGTAATGCTGACTGCCAGGGGAGATGACATGGATAAGATACTGGGCCTGGAGTATGGGGCGGATGATTACATAACAAAGCCGTTTAACATCCTGGAAGTCAAGGCGCGTATCAAGGCAATCATGCGACGTACCAGTAAGAGAGATAAAGCCCAGCCGAATGACAAGATTATTATCAAGGGAGATATGAAGATAGACTGTGAAAGCAGAAGGGTATTCATTGGCGAGAAGGAAATTAATCTGACGGCCAAAGAGTTCGACCTGCTGGAACTGCTGGCTATGAATCCGAATAAGGTATACAGCCGGGAGAATCTGCTGAATATCGTATGGGGCTATGAGTATCCGGGAGATGCAAGAACAGTGGACGTACATATCCGGAGGCTGCGGGAGAAGATAGAGACGAATCCGAGCGATCCGAAGTACGTTTATACAAAATGGGGAGTTGGTTATTATTTCAGGGGTTAGGAAGTATTTTAAACACAGGGTATTCAGGAGTCTCCGCTTTCGGATTATCCTTCTGGTTATGCTGGCAGGGATTATTCCCGGGATAATCATGAAGGCGGTGATTCTGAACAGTTATGAGAAAAGGGCAGTAGATGTACGGACTGCAGAGATACAGAATCAATGTACAATTCTATGTAACCAGCTGAGTAATTCCAGTTACTTGGACGGTATTACATCCGAAGTGATCAAAAGCGAGCTGGTTCAGCTGTCCAATATTTACAATGGACGAGTCATGGTCATCGCAAATGATTTCCGAATTGCTGAAGATACATATGATATGGATAAGGGAAAGACCATCGTGTCGGAAGATGTCATCCAGTGCTTTCAAGGAAAGGGCACCAGTAATTATGATGCAAAAAACAAGTATATTGAGGTGACGTCGCCAATCCTGGATGGAAATACGGAGGATGTCACCGGAGTCATGCTGGTCAGCGTTTCTACGGATACCATCGTGGACAGCCTTGCCGTCCTGGATGGAAAGGCGAGCATTGTTGGCATTACCATAGGAGTGGTAATCCTGGTGCTGGCATCTCTTGCGGGGGTTGTTATGGTGAATCCCTTCCAGCGCATCACGCGTTCTATATCGGCTGTGACGGAAGGATACGATGACAATTATCTCCATGAAAATGCCTATACTGAGACACAGCTGATCTCAGACGCATTCAATAAGATGCTGGGTAGGATGAGGGTTCTGGATGATTCCAGGAATGAATTCGTCTCCAATGTGTCCCATGAACTGAAGACGCCTCTTACATCCATGAAGGTACTTGCAGATTCCCTTCTGTCGCAGGAAGATGTTCCGGCCGAATTGTATAAGGAATTCATGGGAGACTTATCCGAAGAGATCGAGAGGGAGAATAAGATCATCAATGACCTGCTGTCTCTGGTTAAGATGGACAAGACGGCAAATACGCTGAATATTAAGTCGGAGAATATGAACACCCTGGTAGAAAAGATTCTGAAGCGGCTGCGTCCAATCGCGGCAACCCGGAATATTGAAGTGGTATTTGAAAGTTTCAGGCCGGTCACTGCAGAAGTAGATGAGATGAAGCTGTCTCTTGCAATTTCCAACCTGGTGGAAAATGCCATCAAGTACAATAAAGATGATGGCTGGATCCACGTATCTTTGAATGCGGATCATAAGTATTGCTACATCGAGGTGGCGGATTCCGGAATCGGAATTCCGGAAGAATCGGCGGAACATATCTTCGAGAGATTTTACCGCGTGGACAAGTCTCATTCCAGGGAGATCGGCGGAACCGGGCTGGGACTGGCCATTGCAAGAAGCGCTGTTTTGATGCACAGAGGAGCCATCAAGGTGTACAGCCAGCTGGGCGAGGGAACTACATTTACCATACGTATCCCATTGACATATGTATCATAGTTCGGAGGTAAGAGGTATGAAAAACAAATTTTGGTCCAGCCTGTGCGTAACGCTGTGTGTCCTTCTTCTTGCCGGGTGCGGAAAGGGAAAGGAGCCGGATGGCACCGGCACGTATCTGTACTATGTGAACCAGAAAGGCACGGGGCTGGTTAAGGAATCCTATGAGTTCAAAGGCGATTCTGTGGAGGATGAGATTAAAGATGTGCTGAAAACAATGAAAAAAGAGCCCGACTCCATAGATTATAAAAGCGTGTTCCCCAAAGAGGTACGCATCAAGAACTGGACGCTGAATGATACCAAGCTGGATCTTCATTTTAATGGGAGCTATAAGGATATGCCGCTGGCATCCGAGGTGCTGCTTCGGGCGGCGGTGGTCCAGACGCTGGTCCAGATTGCCGGCGTGGACTATATAGACTTCTTCATAGAGGATGAGCCGCTTACGGACAGGAACGGAAACCTGATCGGATACATGCGTGCCGAAGATTTTATACAGAATACGGGCTCTTCTTTGCATTCTTATCAACAGGGGGAACTGCGCCTTTATTTTGCCAATGACAAGGGCGATAAACTGGTGAGGGAGGATGTAAGCGTCCGGTATAATAGTAATATCTCCATCGAGAAACTGATCGTGGAGCAGCTGATAAAGGGACCTTCATCAGATAAGGGAAAGCCGGTGATCCCGCCGGAGACGAAAGTCCTGGGGGTATCGTTAAAAGACAGCATCTGCTATGTGAACCTGGATGAAGGGTTTCTCAACAATGCCTATGTGCTAAATCCCAGGCTTACGGTGTATTCCATTGTCAATTCGGTGATAGACGGTGGCAATTCCAGCAGGGTACAGATATCCATCAATGGAGAATCCGATATCAAGTATATGGACAGCATTGATCTAAGCAAGCCTTTGTCCAGAGACCTGGATATTGTGGAGGAGAGTGAAAAATGAAAAACAGGCCGCTGTTATGTACATGCCTGATACTGCTGGCGGGGGTCATCTTAAGCGTTTTCGCGGGAGGCAGCGCGCTGATCCGCCAACTGCGGCCCTCCCCGCTGGAAATACACGCGAAGCAGGGAGATGTGCTTGCCATTACGGGCCAGGCATATAAGATCGAGAAAAAAGAGAAGCATCAGGCAGTCTATCTAAAGAATAATTCTATTTTACAAATTCAAAAAGATCAGAAACAATCGTTTCAAGAATCCAAGTTTATTCTATATACAGATCCCGAAATACAGATACATATAGGCAATGCCATAAGGGCTACAGGAGAACTGTCCTTTTTCCAAAATGCCCGCAATCCGGGGAACTTTGACCAGAAACTCTATTATCAGAGACAGGCCATACAT
>OLQH01001169.1_pt1 | contig 22580 bp, 18 predicted proteins | sample 1672671 | NCBI WGS metagenome assembly OLQH01 (sample SAMEA3136712, study PRJEB25190) | human gut metagenome
ACTCTGGGGGCAGTGGCTCCTCTCGGTGTAGTGGATACCACCATCTGTATGGGAGCCAGCATCAGTTCTCTTCACGGAATGGAGAAAGCAAAAGGAAAAGATTACATAAAGAATTGGGTTGCTGTGATCGGTGATTCTACATTCATGCATACAGGAATTAACTCTCTGATCAATATGGTTTACAATAAATCTACAGGAACAGTAGTCATTCTGGATAACTCTACCACAGGTATGACAGGGCATCAGGATCATGCGGCTACCGGCAAGACTCTGAAAGGGGAGCCTACTTATGCAGTGAACATTCCGCAGCTTTGCAAATCCATCGGTATTGAACATGTGTGTGAGATCAGTGCTTTTGATTTGAAGGGATTGGAAGAAGCTCTTAAGAGGGAGACCGCCAGAGAAGAAGTCTCTGTGATCATCACAAAGGCACCCTGCGTGCTTTTAAAAGGGAATGTATTTAAAACAAAATGCAGGCCGGTGTCAGAAAAGTGCAAGAAATGCGGTCTTTGCCTGAAGCCAGGCTGTCCGGCTCTAACAAAACTGCCGGATGGAACCATTGCAATTGACGAAACCATGTGCAACGGCTGCGGTCTGTGCAGGCAGCTGTGCCACAGTGATGCAATAGAGGAGGTAGAAGTGTAATATGGCAACGAAGAATATTATGATAGTAGGTGTGGGCGGTCAGGGTACACTTCTCACCAGCCGGGTGTTGGGAGGCCTTGCAATTCATGCGGGATATGATGTAAAATTATCAGAGGTACATGGTATGGCACAGCGTGGAGGAAGTGTTGTAACTTATGTAAGATACGGAGAGACTGTGGCTGAACCTATCGTAGAAGAAGGTCAGGCAGATGTACTGATTGCTTTTGAGAGACTGGAAGCTCTCCGCTATATTCATTTTCTAAAAGAAGATGGAGTATTGATTGTGAACGATCAGAGAATTGATCCCATTACAGTTGTGACAGGTGCTGCAGAATATCCTGAGGGAATTCTGGAGGGGCTGAGAAAAGAACACAAGGTATACGCAGTGGATGCCATGAAAGAAGCAAAGGATATGGGGAACTCCAAAGTGTTTAACATTATTGTGCTGGGGGTAGCCGCACAGCACATGAATTTTACAAAGGAAGACTGGCTGACTGTCATTGAGAATACAGTTCCTCCAAAAACTGTGGAAATCAATAAAAAGGCATTTATGAAAGGGTACGAACTGGCCTGAGAATGTAAAATACAGGAGAGGAGGCATCCGAATGATTAAACAGGTATCTGTTTTTATGGAAAACAGAAAGGGACGTCTGGAAAAAGTGACTGCTATCTTAAAAGACAATGATATCAACATTGCATCTATCAGTCTGGCGGATACCAGCGAATACGGTTTGCTGCGGCTAATTGTATCGGATCCCGATAAGGCACAGAAGGTGCTGAAGGAGAATGGATTTTCTGCCATGCTCACAGAGGTTACTGCTGTTAGGATTCCCCACAGAATCGGGAAGCTCAGCGAGCTTCTGAAGCTTTTAAGGGAGGCGGATCTGAATGTGGAATATATGTATGCCCTGAGTACGGAAAAGGACAGAGGGGCTATGATTATGAAGACATCCGATATCCCCAAAGGGGAAGAGACCCTAAAAGCAGGCGGTATGGAAGTAATGGAAGAAGACGAGGCATACGCTCTTAATATTTAGAAAGAAAAAGACCGGGTCCAAGAAGTTTCCCTTGACCCGGTTTCTTTTTTATAGTATAATTTAACGAGTTAAAGCGTAACGGTTTAAAGCGTAACGGTTTAAAGTGAACAAAAAGGGAGAATGGAAAAATGACAATTAAAGTGATACTGCTGATTTTATTTTTTGGAAGTATGGTGGCTGTTGGCCTGTATTCCAGAAAACATGCTACAAATGTGAATGATTTCGTGCTGGGAGGGAGGAGTGTGGGGCCCTGGCTTACAGCCTTTGCCTACGGGACTTCCTATTTCTCAGCCGTTGTTTTTGTGGGATATGCGGGGCAGTTTGGCTGGAAATACGGAGTCTCCTCCACCTGGATAGGACTGGGCAATGCTATTATCGGAAGTCTTCTCGCCTGGGTGGTTCTGGGAAGAAGAACAAGGGTAATGACAAAGCATCTGCAGGCAGCAACCATGCCGGATTATTTTGGGAAAAGATTTGACAGTGATACTATGAGGGTGGTGGCATCCGCCATTGTATTTGTTTTTCTGGTTCCCTATACGGCGTCTATCTATAACGGATTGTCCCGTCTGTTCGGGCTGGCTTTTGATATTCCCTATGCAGTATGCGTAATCGCAATGGCGGCTCTGACCGGAGCATATGTAATCCTCGGGGGCTATATGGCTACTGCGATCAATGATTTTATCCAGGGCATAATTATGCTGATCGGAATTGTGGCCGTGGTTTTGGCAGTACTGGGCGGTCAGGGAGGATTTATGGAAGCCATGAGAAAGCTGTCTGAGATACCGAGCGACGTTCCCGCAACGGCTGGTCAGATGGGGGCTTTTGCCTCTTTCTTCGGCACAGATCCTTTAAACCTCTTGGGAGTAGTCATTCTTACCTCTCTGGGAACCTGGGGGCTGCCTCAGATGGTACATAAATTTTATGCCATTAAAAGTGAAAAGGCCGTAACCACCGGTACGGTGATCTCTACCCTGTTTGCCGTTGTTATCTCAGGGGGCTGTTACTTTATGGGAGGCTTTGGAAGACTGTTTGACGACCCTTCTTTCTATGGGCCCAACGGAAGCATTATCTATGATGGCATTGTCCCTCATATGCTTTCCACACTCCCGGATATGCTCATGGGAATTGTAATTGTTCTGGTTTTATCAGCGTCCATGTCCACCTTGTCTTCCCTGGTGCTTACCTCTGCATCTACCCTGACTCTGGACTTTTTGCCAAGAAAGGTGTTCAGGAGCATAGGGGAAAAAAGACAGCTGCTGTTTATGCGTCTGCTGATCCTTGTATTTATCGCGGTTTCTGTTATCCTGGCATTAGATCCCCCTACCTTTATTGCACAGCTTATGGGGATCTCCTGGGGCGCTCTTGCAGGTGCTTTTCTGGCTCCGTTTTTATACGGCCTGTACTGGAAAGGCGTTACCAGGGCAGGGGTATGGGCCTCATTTATCACAGGCATCGGAATTACGGTTACCAATATGTTTTTCCACTATATTGCATCTCCCATTAATGCGGGTGCAATTGCGATGGTGGTAGGCTTCATAGTTGTTCCGGCAGTCAGCCTGATCTCCCCGAAGATTGAGAGAGAGACTGTGGAGAATATATTCCGGTGTTACGATGTGGAGGTGGAGGCAACCACCAAAAAGGTACTGCCGGAGGAAAAGGAAAGCTGGAAAGTCCGCACATAAGCCAAAAATAAGGCCGGGAGGTGTTTCTCCCGGTCTTATTTTTTCCCCTTGTGTTTCTCTGTTGCTCTGCTATAATGAAGATACAACATCCTGGGAATAATTGAACAAAATTATTACACAAAGGATATTGATAAATAGTATAGAAGTTGCTATTATAGATTACTAGGGCTGTCAGTAAAATGACAGCTGTTTTCCCGACAGCCAGACTGTAATTAACACGGGAAAGCGAAATCTACGGAGGAGAAAAATGCAGATAATGATTGTGGGCTGCGGGAAGGTAGGATATACTCTGGCAGACCAGTTGAGCGGGGAGGAAGACCATAATATAATTGTGGTAGACAGGAATCCGGACCGGATATCCCGGGTTACAAATGATTTTGACGTTATGGGATATGTGGGAGACGGGGCAAGCTATAGTGTTCTGAAAGAGGCTGATATTGACAACACGGATCTGCTGATTGCAGTGACAGATTCAGACGAGAGAAACCTGCTCTGCAGCCTGATCGCCAAGAAGGCGGGAAACTGCAAGGCGATTGCAAGGGTGAGAAACCCTATCTACAGCAGCGAGGGAGAATTCCTAAAGAGGGAACTGGGCCTGGCAATGATAATTAACCCGGAGTATGCCGCGGCATCGGAAATGGCCCGTATTTTTCGGTTCCCTTCCGCCATTAAAATAGATACGTTTGCCAAAGGGCGGATTGAGCTTCTGCGGTTCCGCATCCCTGTGGGAAATAAGCTTCATGACACACCCGTCTCTAATATCAGAGGCAAGCTGGGCTGCGAGGTACTTGTCTGTATGGTGCAGAGAGGAGAGGAGGTCTTTATTCCTCTGGGCGACTTTGTACTTCAGGAGAAGGACATTGTTTCCATTGTGGCCGCCCCGAGCAGGGCCAGCCAGTTTTTCAGAAAGATAGGTGTAGAGACAAACCGGGTTCCCAATGTTCTTATCGTTGGCGGCGGGAAGATTACATTCTATCTGGCCCTTCGCCTGCTTCATGCGGGGATCGATGTTAAAATCATTGAGCAAAACAGGCAGAGGTGTGAAGAACTCAGTGAGCTGCTTCCAAAGGCCAGCATTATCTGCGGAGACGGGACTGACCAGAACCTCCTTCTGGAGGAGGGCTTGGAGCAGATTCGCGGTTTTGCAGCTCTTACAAATTTCGATGAGGAGAATATCCTGCTTTCTCTGTTTGCAAAGAGTAAATCAAAGGCCAAGCTTGTCACAAAGGTGAATAGAATCTCATTTGATGAGGTAATTGAAAATCTGGGCCTGGACTGTATTGTGTATCCCAAATACATTACTACGGAGTTTATTATCCAGTATGTCCGATCTATGCAGGACTCTATGGGAAGCAATGTAGAGAATCTATATAAGCTTAACGATAACCGGGCAGAGGCCCTGGAGTTTTTAATTAAAGAACAGTCGCCTGTGGTTGGAATTCCTCTGGAAAAGCTTCAGCTGAAGAAGAATATACTGATATGTGGTATTAACCGGTACGGAAAGATTATTATTCCCGGCGGACAGGATAAGATCAGAGTGGGAGACTCTGTGATCGTTGTTGTTACAGATTACAGAATCCATGATATCCTGGATATATTGGAGGACTAGGGCAAAGATTATGAATTACGGAATGATTCTATATATACTAGGATGGATACTTAATTTTGAAGCAGCTTTTCTGACTCTGCCCTGCCTTGTGGCAGTATTGTATCAGGAACAGGATGGATTCTCCTTTCTGGGAGTGGCAGTTTTATGCCTCATCATAGGATTTATATTCTCCCATAAAAAGCCGGCCAATACTTCGCTGTACGCAAGGGAAGGCTTTGTGATTGTATCGGCAGGATGGATTGTTATGAGCGCTTTTGGCGCCCTGCCTTTTGTGTTGAATGGAGATATTCCGTCTTATGTGGATGCACTTTTCGAGACGATATCTGGTTTTACTACTACAGGAGCCAGTATTCTGACAGATGTGGAAGCCTTGTCCAAGGCCAGCCTTTTCTGGAGAAGTTTTACCCACTGGATCGGCGGTATGGGGGTATTTGTCTTTATTCTGGCGATTCTGCCTTTGGTGGGAGGGTTCAATATGAACCTGATGAAGGCGGAGAGCCCCGGCCCTTCTGTGGGGAAGCTGGTTCCCAGAGTGAGAAATACAGCTATGATTTTGTACGGCATCTATTTCATTATTACTGTCGTAGAGTTTGTCTTGCTGGTAGCCGCAGGTATGACAGCTTTTGACGCCATTACCCATACATTCGGTACGGTAGGCACAGGGGGATTTGGAACCCATTCAGACAGTCTGGCGGGGTTTTCCCCGGCGATTCAGAATATTGTAACGGTGTTTATGATACTCAGCGGGGTAAACTTTGGTGCATATTTCCTTATCATTCACAAAAAGCCGAGACAGGTCCTGAAGATGGAAGAGGTGAGAATGTATTTGGGAATTATCCTGGCAAGTGCGCTCCTGATTGCTTTTAATGTCAGGGATATGTTCGGCAGCTGGGGAGAAACTCTGCGGCATGCATTTTTCCAGGTGGGCTCTATTATCACTACTACAGGATTTGCCACCGTGGACTTTGACCTTTGGCCTCAGTTTTCTAAAACCATTTTGATTATCCTGATGTTCGTGGGCGCCTGTGCCGGGAGTACAGGGGGAGGCATCAAGGTATCAAGGATTACCATCCTGCTGAAGACGATTAAAAAGGAACTGAGAATGATCTCCCATCCCCGGAGCGTCAAGAAGATTGCCATGGACGGGCACAGGATTGAACATGAGGTTGTGCGATCTACCAATGTTTTTATTGCTGTGTACTTCCTGGTATTTTTTACCTCCGTGCTGCTTCTGGGAATGGATGAGCTGGATTTCACCACGAATTTTACAGCAGTGGCAGCGACCCTGAACAATATTGGACCTGGCCTGGAACTGGTGGGCCCCACGCAGAACTTCTCTATTTTTTCTGCACCGGCTAAGTTTGTGCTGATGTTTGATATGCTGGCTGGACGTCTGGAGCTGTTTCCCATGCTGCTGCTGTTTGCCCCTTCCAGCTGGAAGAAATATTAATAATGAAAAAGCAATAGCGGTGATGCACACAGGCAGAGCCGCTATTTGTGATCTCATAAAAGGAGAAAGATTTTGCATGTGTAAGGGGAGTTTGCTATAATCAGATGCATAGGGGGGTTACAGCGTATACAGGAAGGGGTCAGACAAGATGAAGAGAGAAGACAGAAAGAGAAATTTTGCCAGGATATTCTGCCTTGTGCTGCTTGCTTTTCTTTTAGGCGGTATGGGACAAGATTGTGTATGGGCAGAGACAGGAGACACAGGACAGACAGAAGAGACGCAGGCAGATGGTCCTGAAGAGGGAGACGTGACAGGCCAGGCTCCGGAAGAGACACAGCCGCTGGAGGCAGAAAACAGAGTGCTGACCATAGGATGGATACAGGAGGGCGGTACCTGGTATTATTATAATTCCAACGGGAAATTACATACAGGCTGGCTGGAGGAGAACGGCAGCTGGTATTATCTTGAGGAAGACGGAAGGATGGCTGTTGGCTGGAGATATATGAAGGAGCAATGGTACTACTTTTCCACATCCGGTGTCATGGTTGCTGAGCAGTGGGCGGGAGATTATTACCTTACAGCAAGCGGTGCAATGGCAGTGAATGCGTGGATTGGAAAATATTATGTGGGCAGCGACGGCAGATGGATTCCGGGATACAGCCAGGCCCAGTGGATGCAGGAGGGGGAACGCTGGTGGTATAGGAACGCAGACGGCACATATCCCAAATCCTGCTGGAAAACCATCAGCGGCTCTGCCTACTATTTTAATGAAGCAGGCTGGCTGGTGACTGGCTGGTTAAAGGATCAGGGAAAGTGGTATTACCTGACAGAATATGGTATGAAAAAGAATGAATGGCTGTCTGACGGGAAAACCTGGTACTATCTTACCGGAGACGGAAGTATGGCTGTAGGCTGGGTGATGACCGGGGGAGCCTGGTATTATATGAACTCCAATGGTGTGATGCAGACAGGCTGGCAGCGGATAGGCAGAGACTGGTATTATCTGAAGGCAGATGGTGCCATGCAGACCGGGTGGCTGCTCCAGGGCCAGATCTGGTATTATCTAAAGGGCAGCGGCGCTATGGCTACAGGCTGGCAGAAGGTTGGCAGTACCTGGTATTATTTCTACGGAAGCGGTGCCATGGCAGTGAATACCTGCATCGACGGTTATCTGATTAACCGGAAAGGGGAATACTACGAACCGGCTCTGGGAACCATAAAAGGGCTGCTTCAGAATGCCATGGTTCCGGTAGGTTCTACCATGTATGTGTACGGAGGCGGCTGGGATGAGGATGCCACAAGAAAGGGGCCAAGTCCCCAGTGGAAGAAGTTCTATGAAAAGCAGAATTCCTCTTATGATTACAATACCACAAGATACCAGTCAGAGAATGGACTGGACTGTTCCGGGTTTGTAGGCTGGTCTGTCTACAATGCGTTAAATAAAGTGAGCGGGAAAAGCAGCTGCACAGTAACCTCCACCGCTATGGTTTCCAATTATGCGTCCAGAGGCTGGGGTACCAAAATTGATCGATCAAAAGTGAAGGACTACAGGGCCGGGGATGTGATGGGCTCTACCTGCGGATGTCATAATCATGTATATCTGGTTATCGGCCAGTGCTCTGACGGCAGCGTGGTCTTTGTACATTCTTCACCAAAGGGGGTACAGATTAACGGTACGACGACGCCTTCGGGGAGTTACTCCAGCAAGGCCATATCTCTCGCCAATTCTTATATGAAAAAGTATTTTCCGGACTGGAATAAGAAGTTCGGCAATTCCTCAGGTCCTCAGTATTATCTGAGTCATTTCAGCCAGATGCGCTGGGATATATCAGGAAATAAAGTAATGAGGGATCCGGAGGGATATACAAAGAAAAGTGCGGAGCAGGTATTAAAGGACCTGTTTGAAGAATAAAAGTAATAGTGTGCTGTAGGAAAGGAATTGAGACAGATGAATGATAAAAGAGTGTTTTTAATTGTACTGGACAGCTTTGGAATCGGAGAAGAGCCGGATGCGGATCTTTTCGGGGATGTGGGAAGCAATACACTGGGAACCATTGTAACATCGGCCAGATATGATACTCCGAATATGAGAAAGCTGGGACTTTTTAATATAGAAGGCGTTACCTGCGGTAAACGCACGGAACATCCATTGGGTTCCTTCGCCAGGATGCAGGAAGCCTCTATGGCAAAGGATACAACAGCCGGGCACTGGGAGATCGCAGGTCTGATATCAGAAAAGCCTTTTCCCACGTATCCCCATGGATTTCCCGGGGAAGTTCTGGAAGCATTCTCCAAAGCCACAGGGAGAGGCGTGCTGTGCAATAAGCCATATTCCGGCACTGATGTAATCCGGGATTACGGGGAGGAACATATGAAAACCGGGGATTATATTGTCTATACTTCTGCAGACAGTGTATTCCAGATTGCCGCTCACGAAGAAATTGTCCCTCTTGAAGAACTGTATGAAGCGTGCCGTAAGGCCAGGGAAATACTTCAGGGAGAGCACGGTGTGGGAAGAGTCATTGCCCGTCCTTTTATAGGAAAGGCTCCGGATTTTAAGAGAACACCCCACAGGCATGATTTCTCTCTGATTCCTCCGAAGGATACCATGCTGGACTGTCTGTCCAGGGCAGGTCTGGCAACGATAGGGGTTGGGAAGATATATGACATTTTTGCAGGAAAAGGTGTCTCTGAGACCAAATCCACTGAGAGCAACCAGAATGGGATGGAAATCACCGCACAGTGGCAGAGCACATCCTTCAACGGCCTTTGCTTTGTAAATCTGGTGGACTTTGATATGCTTTACGGACACAGAAATGACATTGACGGATATGCAGGGGCGGCGACTGAGTTTGACCGGTGGCTGGGCGGATTCCTGGATGGAATGCGAGAAAATGATATCCTGATGATTACCGCTGACCATGGCTGTGATCCCGGAACTGCCAGCACAGACCATTCAAGAGAATACACCCCCCTTCTTGTCTGTGGGAAACATGTGAAAAAAGGGGTTTCTCTGGGTACAAGAAAGTCATTTGCAGACATTGCCGCGACCATTCTGGATATCTTTCAGGTGGAGGGAAGGATAGCAGGCACAAGTTTTCTGGGAGAGATAGAGGCAAAGGATGGAGAATAGGGTACTGATTGAAAAAGCTCTGGCCGCCAGGGAGAGGGCATACGCCCCTTACTCGGAATTCCGGGTCGGGGCTGCTCTTCTCACCCGGGAAGGGAAAGTCTACACAGGCTGCAACATAGAAAATGCGGCCTATGGACCAACGAACTGTGCAGAGCGGACAGCATTTTTTAAAGCGGTTTCTGAGGGGGAAAGAGAGTTCACCGCCATTGCTGTTGTAGGCGGAAAACAGGATCAGACCGGGAAGGAATACTGTTTCCCATGCGGTGTGTGCCGGCAGGTAATGGCAGAGTTCTGTAATGGAGGCTTTCGGATTCTGGCGGCCAAAAGTCCGGAGGACTACAGGGAATATACCTTGAATGAACTGCTTCCGGAGCGGTTTGGAAGCAATAACCTTTAGATATGGGAAAGGCTGGTGGAAGTATGAGAATGACGGATATCATTGCTGCAAAACGGGATGGGCAAATACTATCGGAGGAACAAATCCGGGATATGATAGGTCGGTATGTAACGGATGAAATACCGGATTACCAGATGTCTGCCATGATGATGGCAATCTATTTTCAGGGAATGACAGACCGGGAACTGACAGTTTTGACGGATGCCATGGCTAAGTCCGGTGATATGGTGGACCTCTCTGAGATTAAAGGGATTAAGGTTGATAAACACTCCACCGGAGGAGTAGGGGATAAAACTACGCTGATTGTGGCCCCAATTGCTGCCGCCTGCGGAGTAAAGGTGGCAAAAATGTCTGGAAAAGGATTGGGATTTACCGGCGGAACCGTGGATAAACTGGAATCTATCCCTGGATTTCGGACGGTACTGGACCGGAAAGAATTTTTTGATGTGGTAAACCGGACCGGATTGTCTGTCATTGGTCAGTCCGGGAATCTGGCTCCCGCAGATAAAAAACTGTATGCACTGAGAGATGTAACTGCCACGGTGGAGAGCATTCCCCTGATTGCCGCGTCTATCATGAGCAAAAAGCTGGCTGCGGGCAGTGACTGTATTCTTCTGGACGTAAAAACAGGAAGCGGGGCCTTTATGTCCGGGCGGGAAGACGCCAGGGCGCTGGCGGAAAAAATGGTTCGGATCGGCACAATGGCGGGAAGAAAAACCATTGCCCTGATCACAAATATGGAGGAACCCCTGGGAAATTACATCGGTAATGCCCTGGAAGTCGAGGAGGCGGTGAAAACGCTGCAGGGCAGCGGGCCGGAGGATCTCACAGAGCTTTCTGTGGAACTGGCCGCAAACATGCTTTATCTTGCGGAAATGGGGGAACTGGAGATTTGCAGGCAGCAGGCAGCCGCAGCTCTGACTGACGGAACTGCCCTGGAATGTCTGAAGGCAATGGTTGCAGCCCAGGGTGGAGAACCGAAGGTCTTATCTGACATCAGCCTGCTGCCAAGAGCCACGTATTCCCGGGAAATAAAGGCGAAGACAGAGGGCTGTATCTCCGGCCTGGATGCCAAAATGTGCGGAATGGCTTCCGGACTTCTGGGGGCGGGCAGAGAGACAAAGGACAGTGTCATAGACCCTGGTGCCGGCATCATCCTTCATAAAAAAACTAATGATTATGTAACGGAAGGAGAGCCGATTGCAACACTTTATTCATCAAAGGAGGAGCTTTTTCCGGAGGCTGTCAGTATGCTGGAAAAGGCAGTGACGTTGGGAGAGGCGCCGAAAGGCAAAAAACAGATGATTTTTGAGAGAATTGTCTGATTGTGCAGCGGTATTATATTATAGAAGAAAGGGGAAGCAATGAGCAGAAAAGAGTCGGAAATATTAAGTTATGTGGATCACACCCAATTAAAGGCATTTGCTGTGTGGGAGGACATCAGGAAGCTGTGTGAGGAGGCGGTGGAATGCCGTACGGCGTCTGTTTGTATCCCGCCCTGTTATGTAAAACGCGTCAGGGAGTCATATGGGAATTCTCTTACTATATGTACGGTAGTGGGATTCCCCCTGGGCTACAGTGTGAAAGAGGCGAAGCTCTGTGAGACCAGACAGGCTCTGGCAGACGGCGCGGATGAGATTGATATGGTCATCAATATCAGCGATGTAAAAAATGGAAAATTTGAAGCGGTTTTGGATGAGGTAAAAACCCTTAAAGAGGCTGTGGGCAGCAAGATACTCAAGGTGATTGTGGAGACGTGCTATCTGACAAAGGAAGAAAAGATAAAAATGTGTGAAATTGTTAAAGCCGCCGGCGCGGATTTTATAAAGACTTCCACAGGCTTTGGCACAGGGGGAGCAACCATAGAGGATGTGGTGCTTTTCAGAGAAAACATCGGGGAAAATGTAAGAATCAAAGCCGCCGGAGGCGTGAAGACGAGAGAGGACTTGGAGAAGTTTCTGGACGCCGGCTGCAGCAGAATAGGGACCAGTTCAGCTGTGGGGCTGCTTCATGGGACACCAGACCAAACATATTAAGAAATGCACACAAATGTTACATGAATATTAAATTTTGGTTGAGATTTTTAGATCTTTTTCTTGCATATACTTAGGATGTGTGGTAATATGTAAAAGAAATGAAGAAAGTATTTCATAAATATTAAACGTAACACGTAGAAATCTCAAGAGGGAAATGAGAAAGCAAAAATAGTGTACATACTTAGATGAGAGGTTAAACGGTATTATGAAGAAGAAATTTATTGGAGTAAGCTTAGCAATCGTACTTAGTATGGCTCAGATTATTTCTGTAGGAGCTGCAAAAGAAGATGACATTAAGGCTGCAAAAGCGCAGACAAGCAGTCAGCTGGCTGCAGTGAATAATAAGATTAATAAGTTAGAAGATCAGAAAGCAGCATTAAAAGCTGAGATTAATGAATTAGATCAGGATCTGGTAGAGGTAATTGTCCAGATAGATGTTTTAAAGGATGATATCACCACCAAAGAATCTGAAATCGAAGATACAAAAGAAGATTTGAAAGTCGCTGAAGAAAACAGGGACGAGCAGTATGCTTCCATGAAGAAAAGAATTCAGTACATATATGAAAAAGGCGGCGACAGTGCATGGGCACAGATGCTTTTAGAGGCTGACAGTCTTTCCGGTATGCTGAGCAAAGCTGAGTATACACAGCAGTTATATGATTACGACAGAAACAGCCTGAATGAGCTGAAAGAGGTAGTTCAGCAGGTGACTGACCTTGAAACTCAGTTAGAGACAGAAAAGGCTGAACTGGAAGACATGCAGGTTGAATATGAAGGCCAGCAGAAAGAACTGGAATCAACCTTAGAGCAGAAAAAAGCCACAGCAAGCGACTATGAATCACAGATTTCCAGAGCCGAGTCACAGGCAGCTGAATATAAAGATTTAATCCAACAGCAGAATGCAGAATTGCAGAAGATTCAGGAAGAAAAGGCCGCAGCTGCTGCAGCAGCAAAGAAAGCGGAAGAAGAGGCACAGAAAAAGGCAGCTCAGAAAGCAGCACAGGAATCTTCCTCTAAGAAAGATTCAGACAGCCAGAAGAGCGATGACAATAAGTCCTCCGATAATTCCAAAAAAGATAATAACAGTAGCAGCAACAGCAGCAATGAGGATACAGACGAAGAAGACAGCAGAGGAAATTCCTCCAACAGTTCCAAAGATGATGAAGACAACAGCTCTAAAGGCGATAGCAGTTCCAATAGCTCCAAGGGCGACAGCAGTTCAGATTCTTCCAGCAGTTCTTCAGGATCATCCTCCAGCAGTTCAAACAGCGCTACTGGACAGGCAATTGTTAATTATGCAACTCAGTTTGTGGGCAACCCATATGTATGGGGCGGCGAGAGTTTAACAAACGGTGCTGACTGTTCCGGATTCACCATGCAGGTATATGCACACTTTGGAATCTCCCTGCCACATTCCTCTGGAGCACAGAGATCTTATGGCAGAGCGGTATCTTATGCAGAGGCTCAGCCAGGTGACCTGATTTGCTATTCCGGACATGTTGCTATCTATATGGGAGGCGGTCAGATTGTACATGCTTCCAACAGTGCCCCTTATCCAAAGGGCGGAATCAAAATCAGCGGAAACGCTGCATATAAGACGATTTTATCTGTAAGACGTCTTGTATAATACATAGCAGATTTACTGCCGTTTATGGAGCTATCCATGAACGGCAGTTTTTTTGTTACAAAGGAAGGCTTTTGCAGGAAACTGCCCTTTAAGATATATCCTCAGGTATAAAATCAACTTTCTCTGGTGTACACTATGACAGTGAAAAATATTTCGGGAAAACAAAAAAAATACTTGCTTTTTCAAAAAACTATGTTATAGTAGTTATAGAACAAGCGAATAAACAATGTGTTTGAGATAAACGATATGGAGGCGATTTTATGAATATTAGTAAATTTACACAGAAATCACTTCAGGCAGTGCAGGATCTGGAAAAGACAGCCTATGAATTTGGCAATCAGGAGGTTGAGCAAGAACACCTTTTGTATAATCTACTGCACCAGGATGACAGTCTGATTCTGAAGCTGATTGAAAAAATGGAGATTAATAAAGAACATTTCCTAAACAATCTGGAGAATGCCTTGAATGCCAGGACAAAGGTGTCCGGCGGCCAGCCGTATATCGGCCAGCATCTGAACAAAGCGCTGGTAAGCGCAGAGGACGAAGCTAAGGCTATGGGGGATGAGTATGTATCTGTAGAGCATCTGTTTTTGTCCCTTTTAAAGAATGCAAGTCCATCTATGAAGAAAATATGGAATGAATATGGGATTACCAGGGACAGGTTTCTCCAGGCTCTTTCTACGGTCAGGGGAAATCAGAGAGTTACTACAGATAATCCTGAGGCAACCTATGACACTCTGAACAAATACGGGCAGGATCTGGTGGAGAAGGCGCGAAACCAAAAGCTGGACCCGGTAATCGGCAGAGATGCGGAGATTCGCAATGTTATCCGCATACTTTCCAGGAAGACGAAGAACAACCCGGTTTTAATCGGTGAGCCAGGTGTAGGTAAGACCGCAGTTGTAGAGGGGCTGGCACAGCGTATTGTAAGAGGCGATGTGCCGGAAGGGCTGAAAGACAAAAAAATTTTCTCTCTGGATATGGGAGCACTGGTAGCAGGCGCCAAGTACAGAGGGGAGTTCGAGGAGCGATTGAAGGCTGTTCTGGAGGAGGTCAGAAAAAGCGAAGGACAAATCATTTTATTTATAGACGAACTGCACCTGATTGTAGGCGCCGGAAAGACGGATGGAGCCATGGATGCCGGCAATATGTTAAAGCCTATGCTTGCCAGAGGAGAACTGCACTGTATCGGCGCGACCACCCTGGATGAATACCGTCAGTATATTGAAAAGGACGCGGCTCTGGAGAGGAGATTCCAGCCGGTAATGGTGGATGAACCTACGGTGGAGGATACGATTTCTATTCTCCGGGGACTGAAGGACCGCTATGAGGTATTTCATGGGGTTAAAATTACAGACGGTGCCCTGGTGGCAGCTGCTACCTTATCGGATCGGTATATTTCTGACCGGTTTCTTCCGGATAAGGCCATTGACCTTGTAGATGAGGCATGTGCTCTCATTAAAACTGAGCTGGATTCTCTCCCCACAGAGCTGGATGAGCTGCAGAGAAAAATCATGCAGATGGAGATTGAGGAGGCAGCTCTGAAAAAGGAAACCGATAAGCTGAGCCAGGATCGCCTGGAAAACCTTCAGAAAGAACTGGCTGATTACAGAGATGATTTTAACGCCCGTAAGGCGCAGTGGGATAATGAAAAGGTTACCGTGGAGCGTCTGCAGAAGATGAGAGAACAGATTGAAGAGATGAACAATCAGATCCAGATGGCTCAGAGAAATTATGACCTGGAGAAAGCGGCAGAGCTTCAATACGGAGAGCTTCCAAAGCTGCAGCAGCAGCTGAGTATAGAGGAGGAGAAGGTAAGGAAGCAGGATCTTTCACTTGTGCGTGAGAGCGTTACCGATGATGAAATTGCCAGAATTGTATCCCGGTGGACGGGAATACCTATTTCTAAGCTTACAGAGGGTGAGCGCACCAAGATCCTGGGGCTGGAGGATCAGCTCCATGAGAGAGTGATTGGACAGAACGAAGCGGTGAGCAAGGTGACAGATGCGATTCTGCGCTCCAAGGCAGGTATTAAAGATCCGTCAAAGCCAATTGGTTCCTTCCTTTTCCTGGGTCCTACCGGTGTGGGTAAGACTGAGCTTGCGAAGACTCTTGCAGCGGCACTCTTCGATGATGAAACTAACATGGTGCGTATTGATATGAGTGAGTATATGGAGAAATACTCTGTATCCAGGCTAATCGGAGCACCTCCGGGATATGTGGGATACGAGGAGGGCGGCCAGCTCACAGAAGCCGTGAGAAGAAAGCCCTATTCAGTAGTACTTTTTGATGAAATAGAGAAAGCGCACCCGGATGTGTTTAATGTACTTCTTCAGGTACTGGACGACGGACGTATTACAGATTCCCAGGGACGTACCGTAGACTTTAAGAATACGATTCTTATTATGACATCTAATATAGGCTCGACCTATCTTCTGGACGGCATTCAGCCGGATGGAGAAATCAGCCCGCAATGTGAGGAAATGGTGCACCAGGATCTGAGAAATCATTTCCGCCCTGAATTTTTAAACCGTCTGGATGAAATTATTATGTTTAAGCCGTTGACAAAAGACAATATTGGCGGTATTGTAGATTTGCTTATCAAAGAGCTGAACCATCGGCTGGCAGATCAGGAGCTGTCGCTGGAGCTTACAGGTGAGGCAAAGGCTTATGTCATCGACGGTGGATACGATCCGGTATACGGAGCACGTCCTCTTAAGCGGTACCTCCAGAAATATGTGGAGACACTCAGTGCAAGGCTGATCTTGTCCGGTGAAATCGATGCAGGGGACACGATCCTGATTGATGTGGTGAACGGGGAGCTGGTGGCTAAAGTAAAATAATACTGAAAAAGCAGGTAAGGAGTGAAACTATGCTGCCAAAAGATCCGGCAATTTTGCTGAGTTATGTGAATACACAGCTGAGAGATCATTACTCTTCCCTGGAAGACATGTGTAAGAGTCTCCAGGTAGATAAAGAGGGCATTAAAAGGAAGATGGAAATGATAGACTACGAATATGATGCCCAACAGAATCAATTTGTGTGATGCCAAACAGGGCAGCACCGGTATGATAGTAGATACCGGTGCGGCTGCCCTGCAATTGCTATATTGTTCTATTTCAAATCACAGCCAATTTCTTTTAACTTTTCATCCACCCATGGTCTGATATACGTTCCTTCATTTATTATATCATCCATGATAGCGGCCTCCTTTTTTGCTATTTCCCGGGCCGCGTCCGCAAGTTTTGAGGCAACTGCCGGATCGATGACAATTACACCGTCATCATCGCCTACAATAATATCTCCAGGATTGACAAGCTTTCCGCCGATGACTACCGGTACATTGATTTCTCCTGGTCCATTTTTATAGGGACCGTTTGGATTTACCCCCCGTGCATAAACAGCAAAATCCGTCATTGCAGCGAGTCCGCCATAGTCCCGGATTGCCCCGTCGCAGACAATTCCTTTAATCCCTCTGGTCTTACAGTAGGTTGCCATCAATTCGCCAAATATTGCTCTGTCAGTAAAACCACCTGCATCTATGACAATCACATCCCCCGGCTGGGCCAAATCCATGGCGGCATGGAACATCAGATTGTCTCCTTGGGGCACACGAACTGTAAATGCAGTACCTAGTAACTGCCCTTTATAGCCCACCGGTTTGATTCCGGAATCCACGGCCGCAATACGCCCCATACAATCATCAATATTTGCCGCTGGCATATTTCTGAAACGTTCTACCAGTTCCTTTGCCGGACGGCTGATTTCCTTTATAATCTTACACCCAATTGACATTTATTTTTTTCTCCTGACATTTATTTTTTATACAAATTGATATCCTGTATCTCTTGCGAGCACACTCCTGTTGGCAACGTTATGGGATAGCACAGTTCCATCAACAATTGCTGACGGAATCAAATGACATACCATTTGAATCTGGGTTTTCTTCGCCCCGATGCCATAAGATCCACAGTGAGGATTTATGATAACATTATCCATGGCAAGAAGGGGATCCTCCTTAGCAATGGGCTCTATTTCCACGGTATCCAGGCCGGCATAAAGAATTTCGCCGTTTTCCAGTGCCCATGCAAGGTCTTTCTGTGAAATGACAGGCCCACGGGAGGTATTGATGATCATGGCTGTATTTTTCATCTTGCGAAAGGTCTCCTTATTAAAAACATGAGTGGTTTCGGGTGTCAGATTCACATGGATGGAAATGATGTCACTCTTTTCTAACATCTCGTCGAATGTCACAAATTCCACATGAGGATACTGTTCCTTTACTGAGTCTGAAACATACGGGTCGCAGGAGATTACCTTAGTCCCAAAACCTCCATGGAAAATATCATGCAAATATCTCCCGGCCGCTCCGAATCCGTACAAACCGAGAGTCATTTCCCGGACATCCCCCGGAAGCAGGTACTGGCATTTGGGCCACTTTCCTGTGCGGATTTCTCTGTCATAATAATTTGTATTGCGAACAAGCCCCATAATCATCGCAGTTGCAACATCTGCCAACTCTTTCGCACAAAAACCCGGCAGGTTCAGCACGATTACCCCCTGTTCTGTGGCTGCATCCAAGTCAATACTGTTGACGCCTACGCCAAACCGCTGTACAAACTTTAGCTCTGGCAAGGCTTCTAAGACCTTGCGGGTAATGGGGGGATTACCGGTAGCCAGAATAGCATCGGCACCTTTGCATCCTGCGATAATTTCTTCCACAGTGGGCTCTTTCTGCTGTGCAGCCACAACCTGGTAGTCCAGCAGGGCCAGCTCGATTCCGGCAGCCTGATAAGCAGCTGTAACACGCTCCAGCTCTTCGGCAGTTACGCTGCCATAATCTTTATCTACAACAACAGCTCTCATTTCTTGTCTCTCCTTTATTTACTTTTTATAATGGCCAGAATACTGGTATCAGAAGCAATGATCCAATCAGTGTCACAACGGTCAGCCCGATACCCGGAACAAAGAAGTCACGGAATCCCAGATTTCCCGGTTTAATAATTAATGTATTTGTACCGGAACCCACCGGAGTCAAAAATGGCGCAGAGGCCGCAACACAGATGGCAACTCCAATTGCCACCGGATTAATACCCATTTCCATAGCTACCGGAACAAATAAAGGTGTTACCAATACTACAGTGGAGGTATTCATCATCATGTTCGTCAAAATTATTGTGACAAGCAGTACAAAAAATAAGAACATTACTTTATTCGGATGATTGCCCAGGATTCTTACCACAGCATTAGCGATTAAATCTCCTGCTCCGCTGCTGGCCATCGCTTTGGAGACCGCACTCATACCGCCTACAATAAACAGAGTTGGCCAATCCACAGCCCGCATGGCTTCTTTTTCACTGATACATCCTGTTCCGATCAGAAGTACACATCCGATCGCCGCGATAAAATACATTGGCCATTCATCGCTTGCAACAGCCATAGCAATCAGAACTGCCGCTAAAATTGTAAGACAGATTCCCCCTTTTACAGGATTGAATTCCGTTGCCTTTTCCCTTCGCGTATACTCTTTTAAATATTCCGGATCGGAAGAATCTCCGGGTGTCAGAAGCTTTTTGCCAATGGACAGAAAGTAGATCAGAAACAGGATACAAAGGGGAAATCCTACCTTTCCCAGCTCAAAAAAGCTAAGGAAATCTACTCCCATATCTTCAATTAATCCGGCAGTGCTGACATTACTTGCTGCCCCTACCAGCGTTAGATTGCATCCGATAGATGCCGCAAAAGACATCGGAATCAACTGTCTGGATACCGAAACCTTGGCCTGCATACTCATCGCTACAACGATTGGCAGCATCATAGCTACTACACCAAGTCCGGAGCAGATAGAAGAAAGAATCAGCGCTACCAGAACAGCCGCTATCATAATGCCCTTTTCTGACGTGCCGGTTATTTTTACCAGCATATGCGCCATTTTATCTGCTACTCCTGTGTAAAAAAGTGACTGACCGATAATCATCATTGCTGCCAGAAGTGCAATTGTTGATCCGGAAAATGAGGCAAACACATCTGACTTATCAATGATTCCCATGCAGCCCAGAAGGATTGCGCCCGCCATAGATACAAGCCCCAGGGGGAATTTATTTGTTACAAAAAATACAACCATAATTGCCAATACAATCAATGTTATAATTGCTGGATTCATTATATACCTCCAAATACAGTTCTCCCATAATTTTTTTGTTATGTATAATACTTGCTTTTGTGACTAAGACTGTTTATTGTGTAAGTTATATGCGCATCCTTACTGTACTTTTATAATATTCTATTTTATTGACAAAAGCAAATGGCAATAGTACTATATAGATTATAATGTTTCTGTTATATAGCAAAGGAGTGCTTATGAATCATAATTACGAATACTTTACTTCCATTGTGGAAGCCGGCAGTCTGACGAAGGCCGCCCAAAATCTTTATACGACACAGCCTGCCCTGAGCCAGTATCTGAAACGTCTGGAAAACAACCTCGGTGTGGAATTATTTGACCGAAGTACTTCCCCTCTCAAACTGACTTATACTGGCGAGTGCTATTATAAATACATACTGCAGATGAAAACGTTAGATGAAAATCTGAGAAGAGAATTTCAGGATATTAAAAGTGAGGTGAGCGGTCGTCTGCGGTTAGGCATCGCCCTCTGGCGCGGCGCCTGCCTTTTGCCCGACATTTTCCCGGAATTTCACCGCCGTTATCCTAAAATTCATATTGAATTGTTTGAAGGACGCTCCAACCAACTGGAAAGCGCCCTCCTCAATGACAATATAGATCTTGCGGTTATGAATCTTCCGCACACATTAAATTACAATAAACTGACTTGTGAAGCAATTTTTGACGAACCGATTCTGTTAGCTGCACCTACGAATCACCCTTATGTGCAGACTCTGCTGCAGGACTGCCGCTATCAGGGCAGGTTTCCCCTGGCCCCCCTTGCGCTGGTCAAAAAAATACCTATTATATTAACAAAGCCCGGTCAAAATCTGACCTATGAGGTTCAGCAAATTTTAGCAAAAAATCAAATAGAACCTGATATCCTGCTGGAAACCGGTAATTTGACTACCGCTATCAACCTTGTTTCTGAGGGAATTGCCTGCACATTCGTACCCGGCGAAGGGGCAGGTGTCTGCCGCCATTCGGGGAGAGTGACTTATTTTATGCTGGATGACAGCAGTGCAAGTTGGGATCTTGGGGTTGTATACCGCAAAAATAGTTATCTGCCCAAGGTATCCCAATTGTTTATTTCCATATTAAAAGAGATTTTTGGCAGCAATAGATGAATAAAAGTGTTCCGGGAATTCGGTTGCTGTATCTGTCTGCTTCACGATAGACTTTGTATTTTCTCCCGATAGATTCTCCTAAAAAGCAGCGTGGACAGAGCCACGGATACTAATTCTGCAAGAGGAAATGCCCACCACACTGCGTGCAGCCCAAATACCTTAGCGAAGAGGTATGCACAGGGAAGTATTACCAGCATCTGCCTTGCCACAGAGACAATAAGACTGTAGGTACCGTTTCCAAGGGCCTGGAACGCTGAGCCAACTACGATGCAGTAGCCGGCAAATATAAAACTGAGACTGATAATGCGGAGCGCGGGAACACCGATTGCCAGCATATCCTCTGAGGCATTAAATAGAGATAAAAACTGCCCCGGGAAGACCTCAAAACATACAAGCCCAAGTAACATAATCGTGACTGCTGAGAGGATACTGAGGCGTATGGTAGACATAATCCTCTTTTTGCTTTTGGCTCCGTAATTAAAGGCAATAATGGGCACCATGCCGTTGTTCAGTCCAAATACAGGCATAAATATAAAACTCTGCAGCTTGAAATAGATCCCAAATACAGCGGCTGCTGTAGAGGTAAACATGAGAAGAATCTTATTAATGCCAAAAGTCATAACAGAGCTGATAGCCTGTACCACCATAGAAGGAATTCCTACCGCATAAATCTGCCGTATCACACGGGAATGAGGACGATAGTGTCTCATATTGATATTAATTTCTTTATTATATTTAACATTCAGAAACAGGCCCAGCAGCATTCCGATGATCTGACCGAAAACTGTGGCGATAGCCGCACCCGCTACCTCTAACCGCGGAAAGCCAAATAACCCGAAGATAAGAATGGGGTCCATAATTAAATTGACAATTGCACCAACTCCTTGGGTTACCATGGAGAGCGCAGCCCGCCCGGTAGCCTGAAGCAGACGTTCCATAGTGATTTCCAGAAAAATTCCGAAGCTGAACACAGAGATCAGGGACATGTATTGAATCCCATAGGCACGGATTTGCTCGTGGGCAGTCTGGAGATCAAAAAAAGCAGTGGCCAGTGAGACGCCCAGAATTGCAAAAACAATATAATGGCAGACAGAGAGAAAGATACCGTTCCTTCCTGCCAGATTTGCTCCCTCATAATCCTTTTCTCCCAGATTTCGGGACAGAAGTGCATTGATACCTACTCCTGTCCCCACGGCCACCGCAATCATCAAATTCTGTATGGGGAATACCAGAGACACCGCTGTAAGTGCACTTTCATTCAGCTGGGCGACAAAGGCGCTGTCTACAATATTGTACAGAGCCTGAATGAGCATGGAGATGATTATGGGAAGCGACATTTGGAATAATAGCTTAGGGATAGGCAGATACCCCATTTTGTTTTCTTTTGGTATGGTTTGTGGCATAATTTTTTCTCCTGTTAACTAGGTCTAAAGCGCAAAGAAATCGGATGTACGGCTGTGGTATGGAAAGCCGGGGCATCCGATAGTGATAAGTATATAATTTATTGTATAGAGGGTTGGGGGAAAAGTCAACTGTTTGTGTGGGAACTTGGGATTTGACTTCCTAAGCTTGAGACTGCACAGTCGGAAGGTATGGGGTGGCAGGGGGACGGTGAGAGGAATCCCGCGGCAGCGGGCTGGCTGGTTCGGACGGGAGGGAGGCTTAAGTTCCGGG
>OLQH01001175.1_pt1 | contig 22527 bp, 19 predicted proteins | sample 1672671 | NCBI WGS metagenome assembly OLQH01 (sample SAMEA3136712, study PRJEB25190) | human gut metagenome
GGTTACATCCAGGCTGCTGGGGCCAAAATCCAGCAGGCGCACCTGCACGGTGCCGGCATGCACGCCCTCGTGCCCCTTCAGCATGGCTTCTACGGCCTGCACCGTGCTTTGCAGCGCGGCGGGCGATGTTTTGTATTCCAGCCCCAGGGTAAAGCGGGCAAGGCGCATCTTCATGCGCGTCCAGTTGGTGATGGGCGTGGTGGTGAATTTCGAGTTCGGCACAATGACAAGCGCGTTTTCCAGCGTGCGCACCTTGGTAGAGCGCAGGCTGATGTCCTCCACCGTGCCCTCCACGTCCGGCGTGCTCACCCAGTCGCCTATTTCAAAGGGCCGCTCGGTCACCAGCACAAGGCCGCCGAAAAAGTTGCTCACCATATCCTGCCCGTCCAGCATCAAAGTCACCGCCAGGTCTGCCACAGAGTCTCCGTTGGCTCCCGGTGTAATGGTAACCAGGATCCCTTTCCTGTCTGCCGCCTCTACATCTACCTTGTCATATCCTACCCCGTAACGGGAGATGACCTTCAGTTTCCCGGCCAAGTCGATCAATTCCTTGGAATACTCATCCAGTCCCGCGATCACCGCATCTGCCGCCGCGATTTCTTCTTTTATCTGCTCGTCAAATGTGGCAACTCCTGCCACAAGCCTCACGACATCGCAGTCATGTTCCTCTAAAAGCCTCAACGCCTGATCGTCCGCCTTTGCGAACGACCTTGCTGTTACAATTACTTTATACTTGCCCATATTCTTCCTCCGCTATTACTTGCCTATTGTCTGCCAATCTGTATGGAAGTGCCCTTCCTTATCCTTCCGCATATACGTGTGGGCGCCGAAACAGTCCCGCAGCGCCTGGACGAATCTGACGGGCATATCCTTCCTACGGTAATAATCATAATAATGAAGCGCGGCCGCAAGCCCTGTCGGAGCCAATCCTGCGGCTTCCGCCTTCACCACTACATTTCGAAGCGATGGCTCCAGCTTCCGCAGGCTTTCAAATGCCTCAGATAAGATCAGAGGCGCGGCCGTTTCCTTTGCCGCTTCTTTGATATCTCCCAGCAGGCTGCTTCGGATGATGCACCCTGCCTTCCAAAGATCCGCGAGGGCGGCCAGATCGATCTCCCAGCCATTGTCATCGGATGCCTTGCGGATCAATTCCATCCCCTGGCTATATGACAGCGCTATGGCGAGAAGAAGCGCGTCTCCTAACGTCTCTTCTGCTTGATTAAGTTCCATCTTCCTGGCTGACGCATTCAGGATAGCCGCGCCGGCAAGGCGCTCTTCCTTCTTTGCCGAAAAACTGCGCGCAAGGACGGACTCATAGATGCCCGGCGTATATACGCCTCTTTCTATGGCCTCGCAAAGCGTCCACTTCCCGGTGCCTTTCTGTTCCGCTACATCCAGAATCCTGTCAATCAGCGGCACGCCGTCCTCTTCGTATTGTTCCATCACCTGAACGCTGATGTCGATCAGGTAAGACTCCAGCCGCGTCCGCTGCCAGCCTTTGAATACTGCAAGGACATCTTCGTGGGTCATGGAAAGACCGCTTCGCATAAGCATGTAGGCCTCCGCAATCAGTTCCAGGATGGCATACTCGATTCCGTTATGCACCATCTTCACATAATGGCCGCTTCCCCCCTGGCCGACATAGGCGCAGCAAGGCTTTCCATCGGCCTTTGCCGCGATTGCCGTCAGAATCTTCTCTCCTGCCCGGTAGCCTTCATAACTTCCACCGGGCATAATGCTGGGGCCGTACAATGCGCCAAGCCTTCCTCCTGATATGCCGCATCCCACATAGCGAATCCCCTTCTCTTCCAAGGCGTGGCACCGTATGTCCGTGTCCTTATAATAGGAATTGCCTCCATCAAAGATCACATCCCCTGGCTCAAGCGACGGAACCAGCGAAGAGAGCACGGCATCCACCGGGCCTCCGGCGGTGATCATCAGAAATATCTTTCTTGGCCGGGCAAGGGACTGAATCAGTTCCTCCTCCGTGTCGCATACCTTGCATGTTTCCACATAACCGTCCGTCTCGAACCTCTTGCGCTCTTCTTGGGACACGCTGTATACCGCGGTTTTGAATCCATGAACCAACATATTTTTCGCTATGCCAGCCCCCATGACGCCCAGCCCATATACGCCTATCTCACACTGCATTATCCTCTTCTCCTTATCTGACCAGGTATCCGCCGTCTACAGGAATGATGGCGCCATTCAAATAATCGGATGCCTCAGAAGCCAGGAATACGCATGGTCCTTTCATATCATCCCCGGTTCCCCATTTCTTAGCGGGAATTCGCTCTGTAATCGCTTGGTATCTTGGGTTGGCAGGATCCATCAGCGCCGTATTCATCTCGGTCGCCATATATCCCGGCGCCAGGGCATTGACGTTGATCCCTTTTTCCGCCCACTCGTTGCAGAATGCTTTCGTCAGCTGAGCCACAGCGCCCTTGGAAGCCGCATAGGCAGGCACTGTATAGCCGCCGAAGAAGGACAGCATGGACGCGATATTGATGATCTTTCCCTTGCTGTTCTGTGCCATGAACTGCTTAGCTGCCAGCTGGCACATGTAGAATACTGCGTTCAGGTTCACGTTCATTACAAAGTCCCAGTCCTCCTTGGGGAATTCCTCGCTCTTGTGCCTGCGCTGCACGCCCGCTCCGTTTACCAGGATATCCAGGCGGCCTCCCAGCATTTCTACAGCCTGACTGAATTTTACCTTCCTGTCCTCTTCCTCTGTGAGATTGGCAATCACCGCGTGGCAGGCATAGCCCTGGGCGCATTTCTCCTTTGCGACTTCTTCCGCCTTCGGATTGACGTCGATGATGCAGACCTTAGCTCCTGCCTCCATCAGCCCTTCTGCCATGCCAAGGCTTAAGCCCTGGGCCGCCCCTGTAACGATTGCCTTCTTGCCTGTCAGATCCGTATAATTCTTCATAATTGTTCTTCCTCTTTTCTGCTTATTTTACAAGTTTTACTGCCTCTTCGGTTAATTCCCTGATCTTGTCAAATTCCCCGGCATTGATGTAGGCGTCTTTTACCATCCAGCTGCCTCCGCATGCCACAATCTTGTCAAATCCAAGATACTCCTTAATATTGTCCGCATTGATTCCTCCGGTAGGCATAAAGCGCATGGACGGGAACGGCGCCGCAAGCGCTTTGATCGTGCCAAGGCCTCCATACCGCTTCGCCGGGAAGAACTTCACCACCGGAAGCTGGTATTCCATGGCCATCATGACTTCCGTCGGGGTGCAGGTACCGGGAAATACCGCAATGCCTTTCTCCAGGGCGTATTCGACCACCGTCCTGCTCATTCCGGGAGAGACTATGAACTGGGCTCCCGCCTCCACTGCGCGCGCAGCCTGGTCAAGATTCGTAACCGTCCCTGCCCCTACCAGCATCTCCGGGAATTCCTTCCTCATAATCCGGATGGATTCCTCGGCGGCGTCCGTCCTGAACGTAACTTCCGCTACCGGTAGCCCTCCGGCACACAGCGCCTCAGCCAGCGGCCTGGCATCCTCTGCCCGGTCCAGCTTCACAACAGGTACGATCTTTAATTCCTCTACTTTTTTCATTACATCCATGTTCATTCTCTCCTTCTTACTCTGTTACTCTATAAGTTACATAAACGCATTCGGTATCAGCATTGATATCGCCGGTATAAACGTGATCAGCATCAGGCAGATCAGCATGACTACCATGAATCTCATAATGCCGCTGGTAACCGTCTCAAGCGGCTCCCGCCCGACTCTGGCCGCCACGAACAGGTTGATTCCAAGAGGCGGCGTGATGAATCCGATCGCAAGGTTCACAACCATGATGACTCCGAAGTGGATCGGGTTCATTCCGATGCTAAGCGCGATCGGAAGCAGGATTGGCGACAGTACCATCATCGCCGGCGTGGTATCCATGAAGCAGCCCACAATCAGAAGCAGCAGGTTGATCAGCAGCAGGATCAGCACATAGTTGGTGGTCAGTCCGCTGATTCCCTTTGTGATCATGTCCGGAATCCGCTGGATGGTCAGAATCTTCGTAAATGCCGTGGCACATCCGATAATTACCATGGTCGTTCCGGTGGTAGAGCAGGATGCGGCGATCGGATCAAAGATATTCTTAATATTCAGTTCCCTATGGATGAATGTGCCGCATATAAACGCGTATACCGCCGCAACTGCCGCTGCCTCCGTGGGCGTGAAGATTCCTGCATAGATTCCTCCCAGGATGATGACCGGATTGATCAGCGCCCATTTGGCATCCCAGACTGCCGCCAGTTTCTCCTTGACCGTATAGCGGCGGTCATCTCCCTTCCATCCTTGCTTCTTGCAGTAACAGTAGCAGCAGATGATCAGGCCGATTCCTATCAGGATGCCCGGCAGGAAGCCTGCCATAAACATGCCGCTGATAGACGTGCTGGTAGACACGCCGTAGATGACCATCGGAATACTGGGCGGTATTACGACGCCAATGCTTCCCGCCGTTGCAATCAGCGCCAGCGTGAAACTCTTGCTGTATCCTTTTTCAAGCATCGTCGGCACTACCATGGAGCCTACCGCGGCTACGGTTGCCGGCCCGGAGCCGGACACCGCCGCAAAGAACATGCATACGATCACGGTTACGATGGCAAGGCCGCCCGTGATCCTTCCAAAGAACACATTGCAGACATTCAATATTCTCTTAGATACTCCTCCGGCGCTCATCAGCTCGCCTGCCAGAATAAACAGAGGAATTGCCATCAGCGGAAATGAATCTGCGCTGGTCACCAACTGCTGCACGATATAGGTGGAACTTAATCTTCCGTCTGCCAGCACCGCTGCCAGGGAAGATACTCCGATGGCAATTCCCACAGGGACATTCACCACCAGCGCAATGATTAACACGATAAAAAGTACTGCACATACCATCCTTACTCACCATCCTTTCCTAATTGCCCGACCCTGTAGAATATGGTCTGTATCTGCCTGATCGCCGCCAGGAAGAATCCTGCCACCGGTGCCGCGTTCACAAACTGAAGCGGCAGTCCAAGCGCGGGCGACGTCTTTCCAAGCTGCGCCTGGAACATGGTCAGCTCCCATCCGGTGATCACGATATACACGGCAAATGCCAGCACGCACAGATCCCCGAATAGCACTACATATGGCCGTATCTTTTCCGGAAACAGTTTTAAGGCGGCATCAATTTTGATATGCTTCATAATCTTGCATCCATAGCTGATCCCAAGATAGATCAGCCAGATAAAACAGTATCTTGCAAATTCTTCCGACCAGGTCAGAGAATTATGGAAAACATATCGCATTACAACCTGCACGAATATTACAACCGTCATGACTGACATCAATGCCACGCACAGAGAAATCTCCAGGTATTCATCCAGCCAGTGAATTAATTTTTTCATTCTGCGTTCCCCCTATATTCTTCTAATTCTGTCTGCATCTCATCAAAGTACTCTGGATGAGTCATCTTGCTTTTCGCGAAATCAAATATCTCATTTTCTTCTACGATCTTCTGGAAAGCCTGCTTCTCCTCATCCGACAGCGTAATGATCTCGCAGCCGTATTCTTCCATATCCTTTAGCGCTTTCTTCTCGTCTTCCTGAGAGAGCTTGATCTGATACTCGGTGGCTTCTTTCATCGCTTTATCCACCGCCTTTTTCTGCTGGTCTGTCAGGGAATCATATTTCCTTGGGTTCATGACCACGCAGTACGGAGTATATACATGCTGCGTCAGGGAGATATATTTCTGTACTTCGTAGAACCGGTTGCTCTGGATAATACCGATCGGGTTCTCTTCTCCGTCTACGGTTCCCTGCTGCATTGCTGTAAACAGTTCAGAGAAGGCCATGGGCGTCGGATTGGCTCCGATCGCGGACCATGCCTTCAGATGGATGTCATTTTCCATGGTGCGGATCTTCTGCCCTTTTACATCTTCTGGCTTGCTTACGGGAATCTTGTCATTGGTATAATTGCGGAATCCATTCTCCCACATTGCCATTCCGCGCAGTCCTACGTCTTCCACGCCTTCCATGATCTTCTCTCCTGCCTCTCCTCCAAAGCCGATATCATAGACTTCGTCGGAATTCAGGAACAGGTATGGCGTATCAAACAGGTAATAATCCTTATACATTGTAGAAAGCGAACTGGTCGATGACACTGCAATATCAATGTCGCCTACCTGCACTCCTTCCACCGAGGTCTTGTCATCCCCCAACTGGTTATCCTGGAATACATCCACGGTTACCGTTCCGTCGGAATATTCCTCTACCAACTCTTTAAACTTCAGTCCCGCCTCTTTTGCGGAAGAGGATGTAACATTGGACAGGATAAGATTGACCTTTTCTTCCTGCTTGAATTTTCCCCCAACCGCAGTGAACGTCGCGCCCAATACTATTGCAGCCACAACCGCCGCCGAGGCGATGATTTTTTTCTTCTCCATTTTCTTCCTCCTATTCTTGCTCCATGCTTGTATACATCTGCAAATACCTCTCAAACTGCTTCCTATACCGTTCATTCCTTGCCATATCCGGCCTCACGGTAGCCTTTACGCTCGGCTCATAGTCGGAAATATCCTTAAGATCCCCTATGATTTCCCGTGCCAGTATGACCGCGCCCATCAGGGAACTTTGCTTGGATTGATCTATCTCCATCTCTTTTCCAAAGATATCGGCGCACATCTGCGTCCATACCCTGGAATGGAGAATCCCCCCTGATAGTTTTATCTTCTCAGGCTCCCCTGCCACTTCCGTAAGAAGCCTGTAGCAATGATAGAGATTAAATAAGATTCCCTGCTGTACGCCCCTGTACATATCCTTAATGTCATGGCCGGCCTTAAGTCCGGCAAATCCGCCGCCTCTTTTGTCATTCCATCCGGGACATCGCTCCCCAAAGAGGAACGGAAGGAATATGGGCGTATCCAGAATCTCGTCTTCCCCTTGCTCCAGCTGGCTATAGTCCGTCTTGCCAGCCGCCACGTGTTCCACAAACCAGTCAATACAGTTGCAGCACCCTGCCGTTGCGGCCCCGCTAAGCCAGCCCTTAGGCGACAGGTAGCACCAGGTGGATGGCGATTTGGGAATCATCGGCTTGGAGGTACTGATCCGCATGGCTCCGCTGGTTCCCACGGAGAAGGTCATCACATTTTCCTTAATCGCGCCAACGCCGATCTGGTTCAGGCCTCCGTCAGAATTGGCCACAATCACCGGAATCCCCGGGCGTAGCCCCAGAATCCTCGCTCCTTCTTCGGATAATGGCTGCGTATGATTGCTTTCTGTAAGCCGGGACAGCTGGCTTCTGGCGATTCCCGCCATCTTAAGAATCTCATCATCGTATTCCCTGGTATGTATATTCATAAGCCCTGTCCCGGATATCATGCATCGGGAGGCCACCCGCTCTCCGGTCAGCCGGTAGGTGTTATAGGTTCCCTGCCCCATGATATAGTAGTCTTTCAGATCATATCCTTGCTCCCTGAGAAAAAGAAGCTTGAAAAATGGATAGGTGGCATTCACCATGCAGCCTGTCTTCTGGTAATAGTCTTCTACAAAACCGGCATCTTCCCTAAGCCGGCCGCAAAGCGGGGCCGCACCGGTATAGGACCAGGGATAGACAGGTGTTGCCGGCCGCATCCTACGGTCGCAGAGCAGGACGCTGTGCCATGTCCCGCTTAATGAAATAATGGAAATCTCCCTGCCCCCGGCCAGCGCTCTTCCAATCTTCGCCATGCAGTCAAACACCTTGTCTGCATCGTGAAGCACTTCCTCATCATACATTTTCCCATATGCTTTTATCTTCTCTTCATACGTTCTGCTCTCCGTGTCGTAGAGCATGGCTTTCGCCGATGTCGTACTTGCCTCCAGGGCTAATATCCGCATAACATTGTCTTCCTTCCGTCTTTCTATCTGTCCTGGCAGTCCACGATCACCTTGATCGTGCCGCACGCTTCATCCGCGATCATGTCGAATACCTTCTCGCTGTCTTTTAGCGGAACCACATGGGTTACTACCTGTTCCAGCTGTTCTTCCAGAAGCCCGGATAGTTCCACCGCCTCCTTGAATTCTTCTCTGGTGTAGACCCTGGTTCCTACAATATGCTGCTCCTTGAAGTTCACATCCCGAAGCATGACCTCATGAGGCGCCTTATGTACCGATACGATGCAGATATTACCGCTTACCCTTGTAATATCCGTCATCTGCATGGCAGCTGCGGCCGCGCCGCTGCATTCGAACAGGGTATCGCATCCTTCCCCGTCCGTGGCGTCTTTTACGACTTGTTCCAGGTCTTCCTTGACCGGGTTCACCGGAATCAGGCCGAACGCCCTTGCCTGATCCAGTCTTTTTGCAGCCACATCCGAGATAAATACCTTGGAAGCGCCTGCAAACTTCAGCACGATTCCCGTCAGCATGCCGATGGGACCCGCTCCGATCACGACGCAGGTGTCCATCGTCTTGAAGCCGGATTGGTGGATCGCTCTTACGATCACCGCTAAAGGCTCGATGACTGTCGCCGCCTTATCGCTTATCCCGTCTGGAACCTTGTACAGCACGTTCTCATCCACATAGATCCGTTCGCACACGCCGCCGTCCTTATCAATGCCGATCAGTCCCAGGGTATTGCATACATGCTCGTTCCCTGTCCTGCAGGCTCTGCATTGTCCGCAGGATAGCAGCGGAAACGGTACTACCCGGTCGCCTTTCTTGAACTTCTGTCCGTCTTCTGCCACAATCCCCAGAAACTCATGCCCGAAAACCAGCGGCGTCTTGGCTCTGGGATGCGTCCCAAGATAGATTCCAATGTCAGATCCGCATATTCCACAGTACTTTATATCCAGTTTTACCGCGCCTTCCTTCTTCTTTGGCTCTTTAACATCCTCCAGCACGGCCTTTTTGGCTCCTTCATACACTAATGCTTTCATAATTTCCTCCATGAACTTTAGATTTTTTTCTTTCTAAAAAAGATTTTTTCTGTATGTAATTATATATTTTATTGCCAATCGCGTCAATCTACCAATTTTCCTATAATTAGACAAGAAAATTTGTGCAATATTACAATAACTCTATCAAACAGCAGCAAAAAAACGGCGGAAAACGCAATTTGCTTCTTGCGTCTTCCGCCGGTTCTGTACTTCGTTATTACAGCATCTTATCAATCTTAATGATCATGCTGATCGCCTTTACCGCATTATTAATATGCTCTTTCAGGCATTCCCTGAGCCGCTCTTCATCCTCGTCAAAGATTGCCTGGATAATCTTCCTGTGTTCTTCCACTCCTGCAAAATCTTTCTCCTTAGATTGTTTCCGGAAAATATAATTGCTGTATATGAAAGGATTCACGCTATGGTATAATTCTACCAGTTTCCTGTTCCCCGAGCATTTCAGGTACAATTCATGGAATTTGGCATCATGGATATAATTCTCCATATATTTTTCTACCGTATTCTCATTCTCATACTTCTTCATGATCTCATAATGCTCATTCACATTATTCTCAAGCGCTTCCCTGAGCGTATTGTTCGTATGTACGGCCTCGATGATCTCCTTGGTATAATAAAGATCCATCATCAGCCTCAGGCTGAATATCTCCTTAGCCTCTTCCTCGTCTATCGACTTTATCTTCATTCCATGGCGGGGGAAATTCTCCACGATCTGCTCGGACAGAAGCCGGTTTAAGGCTATCTTTACCGGCGTCTCGCTGGTCCCATACCTGGCCGCCAGTTCTTTTACATTGATCTTCTGTCCTGGCCTTAACTCATGGGCAATAATATCCCTGCGTATATTTCTGCATATGGTATCAACCATGGTTTCTTTCGTCTCTTGCTCTTTCGACTTCTTCTCGCTCATAACACTCCTCCAGATCTTATGCCTCTTCCCTGTCATTCGTTAATTTTAATTTGTCAAGGATATAGAATACCAGGCTCAGCGCCATTCCTACCACACAGGCCAGCACCATGCCTGTCAGCTGAATATTTCCAAACTTTACCGAGATTCCAGACAGTCCGGTTACAAATACCACACTTGTCAGCGTCAGGTTCCTGGAACGTCCATAATCCACCTTGGAATCCACCAGGATACGGATGCCGGATGCGCCAATCATACCGTACAGGAGAAAGGATATGCCCCCGATGACGGGTCCCGGGATCGTCTGGATCAAAGTGGAAAGCTTCCCTACGAAGGAACAGATAATGGAAAGGACGGCAGCGCCTGCGATCACCCTTACGCTATATACCTTGGTGACAGCCATCACGCCAATGTTCTCGCCATAAGTCGTGGTCGGTACGGAGCCGATGCATCCGGATAGCATGGTAGAAAGGTTGTCCCCCAGTAAAGACCGGTGAAGCCCCGGGTTCTTCAAAAGATCACGCCCTACAATCTTGCTTGTTACTACCTGGTGTCCAATGTGTTCCGATGTAATCACCAGCAGTACCGGAAGGATGATCAGGATTGCCTCCATGCTGAACTTCGGCATCTGAAAATTCGGCATGGCAAAGATGGACGCCTTTGACACTTCCGTAAAATCAACGATGCCGCAGCAAAGCGCAGCCACATACCCCGCGATGACCGCAATCAGTATCGGTATCACAGAAAGGAAGCCGCGGAAAAGGATGTTACCGAATATCGCCACTCCCAGCGTCACCACGAATACGATCACGTTCTTTGGATCTACCGTCTTCTCCAGCAGTCCCGCGTTGCTGGCGGCGCTTCCGGACAGTTCCAGCCCGATCAGCGCAACCACCGGTCCCATAGCGGCCGGAGGCAATACCACGTCAATCCAGTCGGAGCCGAATTTATAGATGATCAGCGCAAGGAGGCAGCCGCAGAATCCCACGGCGACAAATCCGCCCAGCGCGTACGGATATCCCATCTCGCTGATAACGATTCCCGCTGGCGCAAGAAAGGCAAAACTGGAACCCAGGTAAGCCGGCGCCCTTCCCTTCGTGATCAAGATGAACAGCAACGTTCCCACGCCATTCATGAACAGCACGATGGCAGGGCTGATTCCAAACAGGAACGGCACCAGCACGGATGCCCCGAACATGGCAAACATATGCTGGATGCTTAACGGAACCAGCAGCCGGAAAGGAACCTTGTCCTCTATCTGGATGATTTTTCGACTTTCCATTTTATTTCCTCCTCTTGTTCTTCACTCTCAAAACCTACATTCTTTTATATTTTATCATAAGGAAGTGGGGAATGGAATTAGGAATTTGGGGGAATTGAGGGAATTGGCGAACCGCCCGAGGGGAGGGGGCGTGGATTTCTCCGAGGCATTGGCGCCTCCATCTCCAAAATTCTCTTAATATAATTCCTTCACCGTAGGATATATCCTCCGGAACTTCTGATACCTTTCCTCGTATTTTGCCACCAGTTCCGAATCTGGTTCTACCGTATCTACTACTTTTACCAGTTTTTTGGCGATCGTCTCCACATCCGGGTAGGCTTTGCAGCCCACTGCCGCCAGCATGGCCGCGCCAAGCGCCGGTCCTTCCTCGCTCTCGATCACATCTACCTTCATGTTCATTACATTTGCGATGATCTTCTTCCACAGCGGGCTTTTTGCCCCGCCTCCGCAGATCTTCGTGCGCTCGATCTGGATGCCAATGCTTCTTGCCACTTCCAGGGAATCCCGAAGGCCGAATGTGACGCCTTCCAGCACGGCCTGGGTCATGTCCTCCCTTGTGGTATCCATGGACATTCCGATGAACATGGCGCGGGCATCCGGGTTATTATGCGGGGAACGCTCACCCATCAGGTACGGAAGATAAAATACATGATTCTCGCCAAGCCTGGTAATACCGGACTGCTCCGCGGCAAAGTCCTTGGACTTTAATATCTCCTCGCTCCACCATTTGTTGCAGGCGGCCGCGCTCAGCATACAGCCCATCAGATGGTAATTGCCGTCCGCGTGGGCAAAGGAATGCAGTGCATTGTGCTCATCCACGCCGAATTTCTTGCTGGAGATGAAGATGGTCCCTGAGGTTCCAAGGGAAATATTGCATCTTCCCTCTCCTACCGTTCCGGTTCCGACTGCAGCCGCCGCATTGTCCCCCGCGCCTGCGATTACTTTTACCGACTTTGGCATCCCCAGTTCTTCAGCAATCCCGGGTCTTAGCGTGCCCACCACTTCGTAACTTTCGTGCAGCGTAGGCAGCTGTGCTTCTGTAATGCCGCAGATATCCAGCATTTCCCCGGACCAGCATCTGTTCTTTACATCCATCAGCAGCATCCCTGACGCGTCAGATACATCCGTGCAGAAAGAGCCGGACAGTTTGTAGGCCAGATAATCCTTGGGAAGCATGATTTTGCTGATTTTCCCAAAATTCTCCGGCTCATGCTTCTTCATCCAGAGAATCTTCGGCGCGGTAAATCCCGCAAATGCGATGTTCGCCGTATAAGCGGACAATCTTTCCTTGCCGATCACCCGATTCAGGTAATCCGTCTCTTCTCCTGTCCGTCCGTCATTCCACAGTATGGCCGGGCGGATAACATTGTCATCCTTATCCAGCGCCACCAGCCCATGCATCTGTCCGCCGAAGCTGATGCCTGCGACTTCTTCTTTGTCACACTCCTCGGTCAGTTCCCGGATGCCTTCCATGGACTGTTCGAACCAGTCCTGCGGCCTCTGCTCCGACCAGCCCGGGTGCGGAAAGAACAGGGGATATTCTTTGGAAACGATATTGCGTATTTTGCCTTCTTCATCCATCAGCAGCAGTTTTACCGCTGAAGTTCCCAGATCTACTCCTATATATAGCATCTTTTTTCCTCCTAGTATTCCATTTTAACTCTGTTCCTACTCATAATCTTGCACATACGACTTTCTATGCCTTTCCTTCCGTCTTATCGCCAGGGATTTTCCGTCGGATATCTGACGCCGGCAGGCTGATTATAGCCAATCTCTTCCACCGGCACGCCGATATACTTGAACACCTCGAACAAGGTCTTTCCGTGGTGGCCGAACGCAACAGCGCCATGGTGCGGATATCCGCCTTCGATCAATACATGGCGGTAGAACCTTCCCATCTCGGGAATCGCAAATACTCCAATGCCGCCAAAGGAGCGGGTTGCGACAGGCAGCACCTCTCCGTGGGCGATGTAGGCCCTCAGACGGCTATCCGCAGTACTTTGCAGCCGGAAGAAGGTAATGTCTCCCGGAATGATATCTCCTTCCAGAGTTCCCTGCGTCACCTCCTGGGGAAGCGCCCTTGCCATGATCTTCTGATACTTCATCTCACAGAATGCCAGTTTGGACGAGGCCGTATTGCCGCAGTGGAATCCCATGAACGTATCCTGTCTGGTATAATCGAATCTGCCCTTGATATCCTCTTCAAACATATCTTCCGGCACGGAATTGTTGATGTCAAGCAGGGTTACCGTATCGCCGCTCACTACAGTTCCGATGAATTCGCTCAGCGCTCCGTAGATATCCACCTCGCAGGATACCGGAATGCCCTGGGCAGTCAGGCGGCTGTTCACATAACAAGGCACGAAGCCAAACTGGGTCTGAAACGCTGGCCAGCACTTGCCAGCGATCGCTACGTATTTGCGGTATCCCTTATGTTCCTCTACCCAGTCTTTCAGCGTCAGCTCGTACTGTGCCAGTTTCGCAAGAATCTCCGGCTTCTTATTGCCCTCTCCCAGTTCCTCTTCCATCTCCCTGACAATGCCGGGAATCCGCTCATCCTCGTCATGCCTATGGAAGGCCTCGAACAGATCCAGTTCCGAATTCTCCTCGATCTCCACCCCCAGGTTATACAGCTGCTTGATGGGGGCATTGCAGGCAAGGAAATTCAGAGGCCTTGGCCCGAAGCTGATGATCTTCAGATTGCTCAATCCTATGATAGCCCGGGCAATGGGCAGGAATTCATGAATCATATCCGCGCATTCTCCTGCGTCCCCCACCGGATATTCCGGTATGTAAGCGTTTATGTTCCGCAGTTTCAGGTTATAGCTGGCATTGAGCATTCCGCAATAGGCATCTCCGCGGCCATCCAGCAAGCTGCCACCCGTCTCCTCCGCTGCCGCCAGGAGCATCTTTGGCCCGTCAAAATGCTTTGCAAGCAGGGTCTCCGCTATCTCCGGCCCGAAGTTGCCAAGATAAACCGCCAATGCATTGCACCCGGCTTTCCGTATGTCCTCCAGTGCCTGCACCATATGGATCTCGCTCTCTACAATACAGATCGGACATTCATAGATTCCTTCCTCCCCGTATTTCTCTTGATAGGCCTTCATCAGATTCTCTCTTCTCGTCACGGACAGACTCTCCGGGAAGCAGTCGCGGCTGACAGCCACCACTGCAATCTTCACTTCTGGCATATTACTCATAATCATTGTACCTCCTTCTCCTATTTCGTCAAGTAATTATAGTGTAATATTTTCTCCTTTTAACCCGCAGAAAGCACCTTCGATCGCGGCCTCCTTATGGGCGATCAGCCATTTGTTCCTGGCCGCCAGAAGCCGGTCCTCTCCATCCTTTCCAGGCTTAAAGTCCAGGTCTGTATTGGTTTCTTTCGGCAGTACGATGACGCATCTAAACCCATTTCCCTGTGCTGTACAAGGCGCATAGTGAAGCGTCGTCGCATATAGTTCCACCGCCGTCCCGGCCTTAACATAATATGCCTCTGCCCTTTCCGTATCATAGGTGTAATCCGCCTCTATATCCTGCTGCCGTCCCAGAAGCAGAATCAGATCGCTGGCCGCAATGTCTATCTCCGAGGAACGATGGTACTCCAGCGCATTCAGCTTATTATTATTGCCATTGCAATAGCCGATCTGGATGGGCAGGCCTCCATATGCCCGTTCTTTCAGTTTCGCCGCCACAGGCAGTCCTTCCAGTTCCTCCACGGACGCCACATAGATGACGCCGTCATCCGGTACCGGCGTGTGTCCCATCTCTTTCAGCAGCCGGTCAAAGCCATAACCTTTAAGCACCTTTCCGTATACGCCAAAAGACGGATCTGTTACCTTGCGAATCTCCATATTTTCTTCCTCCTTTTGCCTTCGTTTATTATAAGGTCATTATATCAACTTATTTTTTCTGTCACGACCAATTATTCACCCTGTTTATGGCAAATTCTTGTCTTTTTATTCAAAAGGGGACAGGGCAGATGCCAAGTGGTGACGTAACACTTTTGAAAAATGTTACGTCACCACTTGAGTCTCTGCCTGGCGCTTTCTATATTCGCTTGGCAGCATGCCATATTTTCTTTTGAATACCTTCGCAAAAGCCTTGCTGTTGGCAAATCCGTTATTACTGGCGATCTCGCCAATCGCATCCGATGTGTTCACCAGATCCTTGTATGCATATTCCAGCCTGATATGATCCAGATAAGTCTTATAATTGGTCCTGGCATACTTCTGAAACATCCTGGACAGATAGGTGGGCGAATAGCCGAAGATCTTCGCCAGGCTCTCCAGGGATAAGTCTTTGGTATAGTGATCCTCCATGTATGCCGTGATAGCGGAGAGCTTATTCAACTTCTTATTCTGGCGCACCAGATCCATGCTGACCTCCATCTCACGGTATTTGGTCACCAGAAGATACACCAGCAGGTAGAACTGGCCCAGGACCTTCAATTCATAGCCACAGTCCCGGCGGGCATATGTCTCGTACATATCTTCGATGAGGCGCATCACTTCCTCGTCCTGAAGTCTGGAACTATGGGAGAAATAGATGAAACGTTCCTCCGTATAGTAATTTTCGAACGTGACAAGCGGTATCTGAAGCACAATGGTCCGGTTGGCCTTTGGGGATTGGATGGAATGAATCTCATTGGAATTGACCAGCATGAATTCCCCGGGCTTAAGCGGGTATTCCTTCTCATTCAGGAAGAATCTTAATTCTCCCTCGAACAGCGCAAATATCTCTACCGACCGATGCCAGTGCTTCTCCCTGACGTAGTTGCCGTCCTTGCCTTCGAATACGAACATCTTAAATGGAATGTCGTCATTGGGCATGATGAACTCATGTGAATACTCCATGTCTGCTTATCCTCCATTTTCACAGGGTTTATCTGAAGCGCCAGCCTGTATCCACCCGGTCGCTCCCAATACCTGGACCGCCCTGGCCCCGCATGCATTTGCGTATTCGGCGCATTCCCGCAGCGTCCTGCCTTTCGATAATGCGTAGATAAACCCTGCGGCAAAACTGTCTCCGGCCCCGGTGGTATCGATGCATCTAACCCCCGGCTTTGCCAACACTCTGTAGCATTCCCTTCTGTTCCTTACCAGGCATCCTCTGGCCCCGCATTTGATGACGACATTCTTCACGCCTGCCTCAAGCAGGCGCTCTGCCGCTTCTTCGGCCGTGTCCTTCCCGGTCACCAGGCATGCCTCCTCCTCATTTGGCAGAATGTAATCTACACATTCCAGCGCCTCTTTGATATCCTCCACCGTCTCACCGAGTTTCCTCTTGGTCATATCCGCGCACACCGTCATCCCCTGGCTCTTTGCCTGGGCAAATATCTTCTTAAGGCCCCTGCAGTCAATCTCAGGAAACACAAAGATGCTGGCAAAGCTAAGAATCTTTGCCCCTTCCGGGAATGGCATCCTGACATCTTCTATTTTAAGCCTTCTGAGGCTTCCATTGGCATTGGTGAGGAAACTGCGTTCCCCGTCTTCCTTGATCAGGACCACGTTGATTCCCGTAGGCATCTCAGGGCGTATCTGCCGGGGCTCTACCGCGATCCCCTCTTCTATGCACATCTCCCGGATCATCCGGCCTGCATGGTCATCCCCAAGTACCGTCTCCAGACGGACCTTTTTCCCCATTCTGGCCAAGATCACAGCCTCGTTCAATGCGTCTCCCCCGGTAGACATGCATATATCCTCCATGGGACTTGAGCCCGTACGAAACACTGCTTCGTCCGCCGGCCTCGCAAGCACGTCCATAATTGCCGCTCCTATCACCACTATTTCAGGCATCCCTGTCCCAACTGCTTTCTTGTTCTCCATCTGGCATCCCTTTCCACTCTTCATTATATCCCGGGTATTCCGCTATACTCCCTATTAGTGTACTACGCCGGGCCGATAACCGCAATTGGAATATAGCCATGTCACTTCGCCTTTCCATAGCACTGGGTAATGGTCACGGAACTGGTATCCTCATCTTTAATTTCAGCTTCGGCATACGTCCGTCCATCGACAGGATGCAGGATCGGCTGGATCGCCAGGTCTTCCGGAACCAGTTTCCCTCGCCACGCTTCCAGGTCCTCTTCCTCCTGGTAGAACCTGATGCCTGTATTCCCGGTTCTCTTCCCGGTGCCGGATGGCATATTCTTAACCTTCAACCCTACGATCTTATAATCTTCTATCTGTTTCCCCACGTCTGCCCCATGCTCCTTTAGAAAATTACAGGTCCGGCCAAAGAATGGATAGATGGCGGCCCTCATATCTTTAGCGCTGACTTCTGATTCCAATTCTATGTAGCCGACCGGAAGCGACTCCTTCAGTTCCGCAAGTTTCAGGCTATCAACATCCGCCTTATACGCAGCCAGAAAGTCTTTTTTCTCCTGGGCGGTCAGCCGAAGCGTCTGTTCAAGCACTCCGTCCGACCAGACCAGTCTTTCCTGTTCCGCCTCCTTAATCTCAGTCAGCGGGTAGGCCTTCTCTTTGTATTCACCGCACTCATACACGCCGGCAAAGGCATCCAGGCTCTCTTCATCCACCGGGTAGGTCCGGTATTTCATTGCCCCGCTTTTCATCTCATAGCATACGGTAGCCGTCGTAACTCTGCCGGAGCCTTTTCCCTGTCGGCAAACCGTTCTTAGCCAGGCAAGCCCCTCCTCCATTCCGTTCTCGTGCAAAGAATACTGCGCAAGCCTGCTGTCTATCAGATAATGATCCCTTCCCGCTTCAATCTCTTCATATTGGGCCTGGTCAATATCCACCCCATTCATGAAGATGGAAAGTCCCTTTATCTGGTCCGGCCGCGGGTAGAAGCCATCGAAGGAATCCCGGCCTTCGAGAAAGGCAAGCGCCGCCACGCATACGGCAATGCATTCCGCCGCCAACTGTCCCTTCCTGCGTGCTATCTTTCTTAGAGGAACCCTTACCAGCCCCTCCACCAGAAGATGGACTGCCAGCGTGCCGACAACTCCGGCTAGCGTCAGGCACAGCACGCCCTTTAAGCCTCCTTCCCCCATTATATGGAAGATCTTCAGGATCAGGGTACAGGCGCATAGGCCCGCAAGCACAGATAGCAGGAACTCTGTCACGCGTTCCGCCAGCCGGCTCGCAAAGCCCCTTCCTGTCATCTCCGTCTTTCTTCTTCCCAATACCAGCAGAATTGCTATGCCCAGAAGCAATATCCATGCAAATGCAGCGCACATCTGCCCTCCATTCGGGAAGTACTCCAGTCCCTCCCGCCTCTCATACAGGAAGGTTCCTGCCAAAACTTCCGCAAGCCTTGCAGGCGCCAGCATTCTGCCGGCCTCTTCCAAGAGCGGGATGCGGTAAAACGTATGAAAGATCTCTTGGGACATTCCAAGCAGGACGTACTGAGCCAGTATCTCGAAGCAAAACAGCAGAACAGCCAGCACCGCCACCGCAAAAGCCACTCTGCCCGATACAGCAGCCGCCATCAGCCCCATATGGTAGAACAGCAGAAAGACCAGAAAAAAAACGATCACGCTGCGCACGGTATACACACTAGCATAAGGAGCGAACAAGGTATCGCGGCCTGCCTGATACACGGCGCATACCGCCTGGGTGATAAGAAACGGAAAGGCAAAATGCAGCAGCCCATGGAAATAACGCGTCCAGAATATCGTGTTTCTCTTTACCGGAAGACTATAGTAGAAGTCCTGCTTCTTCGCCTGGAACAGGTAGTTGAATTCTGAAAACGCCAATAAAATACCAAGTCCCATACACAGATAAGAAAGTTCCGCGCTTCCAATTCCAAAAAATGAAAAGTCCGTATCTACAGAAAGCGACATGACTTTGAATATCAGATACAGCGCAAATCCTCCCCAGGCAAGAATCGCGCTGATATGCCCCCGCCCTGCTTCCTTCAGCCAATTACTGTAATACTTTGCGGATGTCATAACCATTTTCCTCCATCTCTGCCATAAATATCTCTTCCAGCAACATCGGCACCTCCCTGCAGAAGATGGGATTCCTCTGCCGGATATTCTCCAGGGCCTCCTCTTTCTTTCCTCTGACGATCACCGTAGTAAAGTAGCCGTCACGATGGCAGCGCACAATCGACGGATGCTCCGCCATCAGCGGTTCGTCCTGCTCGAATACGCACTGAATCTTGGTCATCGTTCCTGCCTTCTCCCTCATATCCCCGGCCAGCAAAAGGCCTCCTTTGTGCAGGATTCCAATCTCATTGCAGAAGTCCTCCAGATCCTGTAATTTGTGGGCTGCCACCACAACAGTAAGAGCGCGCTCATGGATTTCATTTCCAAACAGGTTCTTCATCGCCTCCGTCACCACCGGATCCAATCCGTCAAATACCTCGTCGCACAGCAGGTAGTCTGTATTGGCGCATAAGGCCATAATCAGAAACGCCTGCCTCTTCATTCCCTTGGAAAATGTACGGATCGGCCGCCGGATATCCAGTTCCAGCCGATCCGCCATATAACGCACGCCGTTTCGGTCCATGGCGGAATACTGCTTCTTATAGAATCTGGCCATATCCTCCATGGTGGCTGTAGGGAAGTAGTAAGGGTCGTCCGGCAGATAAAAGAATCGTTCTTTTGCCCCGGGATTTTCATAAGCGACCTCTCCATTGATCCTGACCGTCCCGGCGTCAGCCTTAAGAATTCCAGCCATTACTCTAAGAAGCGTGCTTTTTCCGGCCCCATTGGTTCCCAGCAGGCCAAATACTTTTCCTTCAGGTATTCGGAAGGAGACTTGGCTCAATGCAGCAGTGTCATCAAAATGCTTGCTTATGTTCTCAATCTCTATCATCTGACTCCTCTTTTCGCATAATACCTTTGTTTTATATGTTACAATTACTTAATAAATTGTAACATATCTGTAATATACTGGCAAGTTTTCAAGATTGCCGTACCTCTGCATACTTCTGCCATCCCGCTGACGTCCTTCACTCATTCCAAGAGAAAGACCCTCGGGAAATTTATTTCTATTCCCCGGGGGTCTTCTTTATTCAATATCTAATTCTGGCGGCACATCCAGTTCGTGCGGTACAGGCCTGCCGTTCTTCTTTCTCTGTCTTACACATTCCGTCAAGAGATATTCTATCTGACCGTTGACAGAACGGAAGTCGTCCTCTGCCCAGGCGGCGATTGCATCGTAGAGTTTGGCTGAGAGCCGAAGCGGAACCTGTTTTTTCCCTTTATCTGCCATATCAATAAAGTGTTCCTGAATTTACGATCGGCTGTGCATCATGATTTCCACAAAGCACTACCAGCAGATTGGATACCATTGCCGCCTTTCTCTCTTCATCCAATTCTACCACCTGATTCTCATTCAGCCGTTCCAAAGCCATCTCAACCATCCCCACTGCACCGTCTACGATCATTTTCCTGGCATCAATGATAGCAGATGCCTGCTGTCTCTGCAGCATGGCCGCTGCAATCTCAGGCGCATAAGCCAGATAGGTAATACGTGCCTCGACAATCTCAAGGCCTGCCTCTTCCACCTTTGTCTGGATCTCTTCCCGGATTCTGGAAGCCACCACCTCGCTGGAGCCTCTCAGGCTTCCGTCGTCAGCAATCCCATCTCCCGTGGTGTCCACGTTGGGAGCCACATCATAAGGATACAGTCGCACGATGTTCCTCAGAGCGCTGTCGCACTGGAGGGACAGATATTCCTTGTAGTTATCCACATTGAAAGCTGCCTTTGCCGTGTCAACTACCCGCCATGTCACCGCGATTCCGATCTCAACGGGGTTGCCCAGACAGTCATTGATCTTCTGCCGGTTATTATTCAAAGTCATAATCTTTAAGGAGATCTTCTTATTTCCGGCCTCCGCGCCTGCACTCTGACCGGATTCCTTTCTCTTGCCTCCATCTACATCGCCGCTCTGGCTAAGTCTTGTCTTGGACGCCGGATTGACGCTTGTGCAGAATGGATTCACATAATAGAACCCATTATCCTTCAGCGTGCCGATATATTTGCCGAACAGCGTAAGCACCAGTGCCTCCTGCGGCCTTAAGACCTTCAGGCCCAGGAATGGAATCCAGCCGATACAAACCCATATGCCTGCTATAATTCCTACTGCCACATGCTCCCCGGCCACTCCATAGATCAGGCCTGCTGTTGCCGCTCCATATAGGAGAAGAAGTACCAGAAGCATAGCCATGCCATACCGTTTGCCCTTAAAAACCTTTTCTTTCATAATTCATACCGCCCTTCTATCTTTTGATGTTTTAATGATATCATTTTGATATCAGTTTGTCAACAGTGCAAATTCCAATAAAAAGGGGCACATGCTCCGCACCAACGGTGCGCTCAGTCCAGTTTAAGCGGTGCGGAGCACCATCCCTCTGATGATAGATGCTTATTTCTCAGCTTCACGCATACTGATGCCATTCATTTCGAGTCGATAACTGTGTCGTTTGTCTGTAATGCGTGCAAGGCAGGCATCTGCATAAGTGTGTTCCCGGAACAGATCAAACCATGACTTGATCGGAAACTGTGAGATAATGATTGTGGATAAACCTTGATACGTTGTGTAATTTGTAGATATTCTCACTCATCTACAACTTCTCCTTCTCGCTTATATTCTATCAATTTTCCAATGTATCGTTAAACATGTTACGATGCAAGCATCGGGGCATCGGGGAATGTACCCTCCTATGATTCAACATTGCCGGACAGTTCGGCTATCTATATCTGACTGTATCCTCAAGCAAGGCTTCCAGTGCCAAAATGGTGCCAAGAAATCAGGCAAATAAACGGTACAAATCAAGAGTGCTGGGAATATAGTCTGTCTTGTTTTTTGTTGTCGTCTATCCATAATTCCTCCGAACAATTTGCCAATTGATTCTGCGTGGATTACTGTAATTATTTGTGGAATTCCGCTAGTATATCTTGCTGTCTGGCGAGTTATTTACAACAAGGGCATCAGTAAAATATCTTCGGCATTACTAATCAGCATTGCAATGTTGGCGGCGATTGCAATCGGCGACCTGTTTGCAGCGATTTTTGAAAGTATAACAATATTTTTTTGCACCGTATGAATCATAGTTGCAAATAACAACAATGTTTAAATTTCCCTTAAGTTTACAGTAAAGAAGAGGCAGTGCTTTAACACATGCCTCTTCTTCAAACAAAATCATAACGATTCACTTTTTATTCTCAATTGATGTAATCATATCTACTCTGGTCTGATATCTTCTGCCTTCCAACTCCTTTTCCGCGCTTCGTACGTTGCCTTCGCATCACGAATCAATTTATCAAAATTGTCCGCCTGCCATGCAGCTCTTCCTGTAAATAATCCATCGATAGATGGCTGTACAATCAATTCATTTGCATTTCCAGGATTTACACTTCCTCCATATAATACAGGAATTGTATCTGCAACATCACCAAATATCTCTCGCAGACATCCTTTTATCACCTTATGCATCTCCTCCGCATAA
>OLQH01001181.1_pt1 | contig 22313 bp, 20 predicted proteins | sample 1672671 | NCBI WGS metagenome assembly OLQH01 (sample SAMEA3136712, study PRJEB25190) | human gut metagenome
CCCCCCGCAATCCCCGCCGCCCTGTCCCCTGCCCCCGAACCCTCAGACCCGCTGCCCGGTACTGTTTGGCTGCGTTTTAGTAATGCGGATAAAAAAATATTATGGCATTCTGTTTTAGCTATTGCTGTATGATGGGACGGATGCTTGTTATAGTCGTGCAGGCGTATATTTGTATATCAGTATTTGTACAGCAGTTCAGTGACTGGGCGGGACTGTCTGAACCGATATTCTACGGTTAATTATTTACGTTTTGGCCGCATTATGCTATGGATAGGCAAATTATATACTAAATATAAGTCCTTTTATTTTCTCCCGGCTGCCGGAAACTATACTTTTTTCAGGATAAGTGCAGCTGTCCTCCCCCCTCACTCCTTGACCATTTCGCGTTTGAGGCGTTTCATGATCTTTTTTTCGAGGCGGGATATGTAGGATTGGGAGATGCCAAGGAGGGTGGCCACTTCTTTCTGGGTCATTTCCTGGCCGTCGGGGGTGTTGAGGCCGAACCTTAAGTTGATGATAGTTTTTTCACGGTCGGTGAGTTTGTTGATGGCCTTGAGGAGGAGCTTTCGTTCCACTTCGTTTTCGATGTCGCGGTAGATAACGTCCTCGTCTGTTCCCAGGATGTCGGAAAGGAGGAGTTCGTTGCCGTCCCAGTCCACATTCAGGGGTTCGTCAATGGATACCTCAAGGCGGGTTTTGTTGTTTCTGCGCAGGTACATGAGAATTTCATTTTCAATGCAGCGGGAGGCATAGGTGGCCAGCTTGATGTTTTTGTCGGGCTTGAAGGTGTTGATGGATTTGATCAGGCCGATGGTCCCGATGGAGATCAGGTCTTCTACGCCCACGCCGGTATTGTCGAATTTTTTTGCTATGTAAACCACAAGTCTGAGATTATGTTCTATGAGAATATTTTTTGCTTCGTCTTCATATTCTGTTCCCAAGTCACTGATGATTTCATTTTCTTTTTCTGATTCAAGGGGCGGGGGAAGTACCTCGGCGCCTCCGATATAATGAATGTCGCCCTGTCCTGATAAAAGGAAACTGGGTTCCCTGCGAATCATTTTAAACTGCATTTTTCCTGGTATTGCAACTTTTAATATCATGTCCGTTCCTCCGATTTTCAAGTAATGCAGGATGCAGGATCATCTGGTATGCGCCGCTTTGTGTGACCTTATTTTCATAGAGTCCGAGAAGCGCTTTCTCGATAACCAGCTCCTGTCCTTCTTTCTTTACCTTCAGTTTCTCAATTTCCACTGCCTGCATTATGCCGTGCTTTTTGCCAAGGGAGTGGTAGGGGATGAGGCGGAATTTTTCGGGGATATCCAGGGGGATTTTCCCTTCCAGCGCCGCTTTTTCCACAACGCATACCGGCCTTTGGCTGATGGGGTCGTACAGGCTGTTGCCGCTGTCTATCAGCGCCTCCAGTGTGATTTTTACGTCTCCATCTTCCAGTATTGCGCTTACTATCACTGCCTGCGCACTCTTTTTTTCCCACCGGAGTATGTAAAGGGCGGCGGTTCCTACGCCCACTGCACACAGGGAAGCCTGCATGGTCGTCATGGCAGGTCTTCTGCCAGCAGCATGCAGCAGGGCGTACAGGGCGCCTGCCAGCAGGAAGGCCGCCGCATGGTAGAGTATCACCGCCCTGCAGAAAACCTGCAGGGTGCGGATGCGGAATGCCAGCCAGAGGGTTGCAAGCGAGCACAATGCAAATAACAGGACCTTAATGTTTCTGCTTATTCCCGGTAACAGGAAGATGACGCAGAATAACAGCGTTCCGGCCGCCGATGCGAAAACAATCCGTTTGAGCGTGACAGTGCTCCGCAGGAATGCTCTTGTCAGCAGCAGGAGTACACAGCTTTGTACCAGCTGAAGCAGAAACAGGCGGTCAATATACACGATGTACCTCACTTCTCACCTCCTGTATGTATGGCAACTGCTTTCATGGGTTAATTATAGCGGCCAGTCCCTGCATTTTTTGTCGGAACGGCGCACATTTTCTTCTGTATCCGTCTGTAATATTCGACAAATTATCGGGGGATGCGCAAAGCTGTAGCTTTATGTGGTATCGGCGCATTAAAAAAGGAGCAGCCGGCAATCACTGCCGTTTGCTCCTTCAGGTATTATATAAAAGGCCTCATCCGCAAAACGGAGGGGCCTTTTATTATTACACGATCATTATGTTTATATGGAATTATTTCTCAGCCATGCATGCGTTCCGCTCTTTCCCCGCTTTGACTGTAAGGAATTCAGAAAGGGATAAAATCTGCCGCCTGCATTCGCTGCGGATGATTACCTTTTACTGTGGATGTACCTGTGGTCCGGTTATTTCTTCTGAAGGAAATCCGGAATCTTCAGGGACTTCTCTTCCACGCTGCTTCTTAAGTTGCCGGGCTTCTTGATTCCCAGGTTAGGAAGCTGTGTCACGGGCTTGGTTCCCGTTCCCTGTCCGGGAGTAATCGGCGTGTAGGGCCGTACGGGCGTTCCATTTCCCTGCGCAACAGGCTTTACGCCCTGCTGGGGCTTCACGCTGAAATTGGAACCGAACTTATTCTGGTTCTGAGGCTTGTCATCCAGGCCGGTTGCGATAACGGTAATCTGGCAGGTATCCGGCGTAGTATCATCGTACATGGCGCCAAAGATAATATTCACATCATCCCCGGTCAGCTGCTGTACATAGCTTGCCGCATCGTCCGCATCGTACATGGAAATATCACCGCTGACATTGATGATAACATCGGTGGCTCCTGCAATGGTGGTTTCAAGCAGCGGGCTTTCCACAGCCATCTTAACGGCTTCAGAAGCCTTATCATCACCCTTGCCGTAACCGATACCGATATGGGCGATGCCTTTTTCCTTCATAACTGTCTGAACATCGGCAAAGTCCAGGTTAATAACAGCGGGCACATTGATCAGGTCGGTAATTCCCTGTACTGCCTGCTGGAGGACTTCATCCGCTTTCTTAAGGGCCTCGGGCATTGTTGTCCTGCGGTCCACAATTTCAAGAAGCTTGTCATTGGGTATCACAATGAGCGTGTCCACGCTGTTCTTCAGGCGTTCGATACCGCTCAGCGCGTTGGTCATACGTGTCCTCGCTTCAAAACGGAAGGGCTTTGTCACAACGCCTACCGTAAGGATTCCCATTCCTTTGGCAATCCCGGCAATTACAGGCGCCGCGCCGGTTCCTGTCCCGCCGCCCATACCGCAGGTTACGAATACCATGTCCGCACCGGTAAGGGAATTGGTGATTTCATCCGTGCTTTCTTCAGCCGCCTTCTGGCCAACCTCCGGCTTAGCGCCGGCGCCCAGTCCCTTGGTCAGCTTCTCTCCGATCTGGAGCAGCTTGGGCGCCTTGCATAACTGAAGCGCCTGCTTGTCCGTATTCACTCCGATAAAATCCACACCATCAATTTTTTCATCAATCATTCTATTAACAGCATTATTGCCCGCACCGCCAACACCGATCACTATGATCTTGGCAGCAGACTCAGCGTCATTTGTCTTAATTTCCAGCAAAGGTACTTCCTCCTTTAGATTTCCATATAAACTTCACAGTTCCTATCATATAATTATTTTGCGAAGAACGCAATATCTTTTTTCATTTTCTTCTACTTATTTATCCTGTTCAAAGGTAACATTAGAGCCGCTTCCGGAATAATTTTCCATGTGGAAGACTCCTTTTGTTCCCGCGGCCGCAGGCAGTATTTGCTTTAGTCTTGAAATTTTCTCCTCCACGTTGTCGTCATTGCCCAGCTTAACTCTCACATCGCCAAAATATAACGTCATTTCGTACGAGTCGTCAAAATAAATTTTATCGGCGCTGATTTCATATTTCGACAAGATCTGTGTCATATACAGTATTTCCTTAAATACCTTCTGGTTGTCCACCGGCAGGGGTTCATAAAGCACCACCTGGTTGAACGGAATTCCCGTTACCTGGGGGATTCCGGCAGTTTTGGCATCGGAAGCCTCCACTACGGTTCCGTCCTTGTCAAAATACATGTACTTGTCCAGATATTCCACGTACCCGGCCACAGCCTTTTCATAAACCACAATCTTAATGGTGTCTGGCGCCAGGACCTTTACATCCATATTTTCGATAAAGGGAATTCCCCTGATTCCCTTATTTTTATATTTCAGGGAGAGGTAGAGGGAGTTGTCCCCCAGCCGCTCGGAGGTTACCATTTGTATGATTTCCTCGTTGGTATAATGCACGTTTCCTTCCACATAAATGGTTTCCACATGATAATGTTTTCCTATGTAAAAGAGCACACCAGACGCAATCAGCAGCAGAAACAGAAATATTCCGGCCGCAATCAGGCCGCGTCCCGGGTCCCTGGGCCGGAGGGACTGCAGCCCCTTTCCTCCTCTGCCACCGCCGCTGTCCGCATTTCCCATAACCACCCGCAGCTTGCTGCCAGTGGATGTGGTGGCCGCTACCCTGCTGATGCTTCTTACCGTTCCCGGGCTGCCGGCGTTTTTTTTGCGTTCGGCCTGAGGAGGGGAATATCCGGTTCGGGACTTTTCCGGTTTGGCCAGGACAGCTTTGGAGCCTCCGCCTCTGGCTGGGCTTGCCTTGGACGGGCTGGTTTTGACCGGGCCAGCTTTGGCCGCGCCCCCTTTGGATATCCGGCCTTTGCCTGTTCCGCCTTTGGACGGGCCGGCGCCAGGAACCGTTTTCTTCTTGGACGCAGCGGCAGCAGGCTTTTTCCCGCTGCCTGTTTTATGATCCTGAACGGATTTTTTCTTCTGTTTTTTCATTTCATCCGTCTTCATTTACAGTTCCTGCCCTTATGCATCCGATTAGCTTTATCACTTTTCAAGGCTTCCCGCAAAGGCTTCCGAAATTGCAGAAGCCTTATAAGCCCTCCCCTGCCGCTTTTACCAGCTGTCGATATCCGCTCCCAGCTGTCTTAAATCCCGGCAGATATCCTCATAGCCGCGGTCAATAAAATACCTGTTTCCCACTGCGGTAAGTCCCTCCGCACACAGCCCGGCGACCACAAGCGCAGCCCCGCCACGCAGCTCGCTGGCGGTCACCTGTCTGCCGGTGAGCCTCCGCCCGCCTGGGATACAGGCCAGCTTGTTATCCTGTACGTCAATTTCCGTGCCCATACGGTTCAGCTCCGCCACTACCACGAAACGGTCATTAAAAATTGTTTCCTTCAGTCTGCTTTCCCCGTCTGCCAGTGCCATAGCCACCAGCAGAGGCGACTGGAGATCCGTGGGAAAACCGGGATAGCTGCCCGTTTCCACGTAACCCGGTGAAAAAAGGATTCCCCTTCGCTGTACCCACAGCCCTTCGTCCCCTCTGCGCAGGCTGCAGCCCATACGTATGGCCACATCCTCCATGGCATTCAGCTGGCCTTCCGGGGCATTTTTCATAAAAATCTCACCGCCCGCAGCCATACAGGCACACAGATAGGTTCCCGCCACAATCCTGTCGGAAGGGATTTCAAAGCAGCAGGGATGCAGCTCTCTGCCGCCCCTTACCGTAATACAGCCCGTCTGCTCGCCCCGGATATCTGCGCCCGCACACCGCAGGAATGCACACAGGCTGCCGATTTCCGGCTCCATGGCACACCTTCGTATCCTGGTCACGCCCTCCGCCGCCACCGCCGCCATAACGGCGTTTTCCGTGGCGCCCACACTGGGAAACTCCAGTAAAATATCCGTTCCCCTAAGGCCTGCCGTCCAGGCCTCCAGTTCCTGATCACTGTCACTGTAACAGGTGCCCAGACTTCTTAATGCCTTTAAATGGATATCAATCGGCCTGTCTCCTATGACACAGCCTCCCGGATAATGCAGGGATACCTCACCGGTTCTTCCCAGCATGGGCCCCATCAGCATGACGGACGAGCGCATCATCGTTACATACTCCTCCGGCAGCCGGCTCCTGCTGACTGTCGATGCATCGATGCGTACCTCATTTTTATCCCGTTCCACAAAACAGCCGATGCTTTGAAGCAGCCGGCACATATATTCCACATCCGCTATGCGGGGACAGTTCTTCAGTACACTGATCCCAGGAATCAAAAGAGCCGCTGCCATGATCGGCAGCGCCGCATTTTTGGAACCCTGGATTGTAACTTCGCCGTACAAGGGCGCGTTTCCGCTGATATAAATAGACTTCAAATGTCCACCTTCCCGGATTTTTTCAGAACAGATAATTGTTCAGTGCCTTCACAGTTTCTGTCAAAATTCATCCCAAATCGCCTTTGGCGGTGAATTTTGGCACTCCTGGATCACTTTCTTACGGTCAGCGCAGCATGTGCGCCGGCCTGACTGAAAAATTACCTAAACAGAACTATTCTATCCTATGCGGAAGGTAACATAAATGTTACTGTCTATGGCTTTGCGGCCCTCCTGGCAGCGGTTTGGGGCCGCCCTGTAACGGCCTTTGTATCTTCCTACACATTTTTCAGCTTAATGCCCTTGGCCACGCTGAGGACAAGTCCGATTTCAATGAGCAGGAACATGACCGAGGAACCTCCGTAGCTGATAAACGGCAGGGAAATACCGGTGTTGGGAATGGTATTGGTTACTACGGCGATATTCAGGATCACCTGAATGGCAATATGCCCCATCACGCCAACCACCAAAAGCGCGCCGAACAGATCCGAGGCATTATTGGCAATTACCATGAAACGCCAGATGAGCAGCACAAAAAGCAGAATAACCGCTATACCGCCGAACAGCCCCAGTTCTTCACAGATAATGGAAAAAATCATGTCGTTCTGCGCTTCGGGAAGGAAGCCCAGCTTCTGCATGCTCTGCCCCAGCCCCTTGCCGAAAATGCCGCCTGAGCCAATGGCATACAGCGCCTGCAGCGTCTGGAAGCCGGTACCGGAAGCATAAGCTTCCGGGTTCAGCCAGGCCAGGATACGGCCCCCGCGGAAGCCCAGATCGCTGTGTTCCATCTGGATAATGGCGAATACCAGCGCCGCCACCGCCGCCACGCCTGCGGCTCCCATCAGCACAAACCGTTTGTAGTCCGGGCTTGCCACAAAAAGCATCAGCAGCGCAATACCGAAAATAATAATTGCGGAACTCATGTTATTGGTAATTTTCCAGACCATCAGACAGATGGGCACGGGAATCATCAGCACCAGCCAGAAGCCCCTTCCGGTCCGGATCCCTTTTCCCATCTTACAGATGAAGCTGGCTAAAAAAAGGATCATACACAGCTTTGCGATTTCCGCAGGCTGTACGGAAAGTCCCAGATTCAGCCAACGCCTGGCGCCATTGGCCTCAATGCCCAGGGGCGTTAGGACCAGCGCTATGAGGATGGCCGATAAAAAATATCCCAGCACCGCAAACCTTTCCCAGAAGTGATAAGGAATGTTTGCCACAACAATCATTGCCACCAGCCCCATCACGGCAGCCAGCGCCTGATGCTTGAGATAATAGGCTTCATCATATTTCAGGCTGGCCGAAAGGGACGCCTCGTAGGAGCTGGTGGAATAAACCATGATCATTCCGAAGCCCAGCAGGAACAATACGATAAACAGCAGGGTATAATCAAAAAAATATTCAGCTTGCTTTTTGTTTCTTCTGGATGCCACGCAATCACTCCTTCAATTGATTCACATATTCCTTGAACATATCTCCCCTCACCTCATAGTTGGGGAACATTCCCCAGCTGGCGCAGGCGGGTGAAAGCAGTACTGCGTCTCCGGAAACTGCATTTTTCACACAGATATCCATACATTCCTCGAATGTATCTGCGAAAACAATATTGTTGAAACCATGTTTTCTGGCACACTCCGCTATTTTTTCCTTTGTCTGTCCGATCAGGACAAGCAGCCTGACCTTTCCGTCAAAGGCCTCGATCCATTCATCATATTCGCTCTGTTTATCATAGCCGCCTCCAATCAGTATGGTCGGCCGGTTCATGGCGCGGATTCCCTGGATAGCCGCGTCCGGGTTGGTTCCTTTGGAATCGTTGTAATAGGCGACCCCTTTTTTGGTTGCCACATATTCAATCCGGTGCTCCACCGCCTTGAAATGCTTCACTGTATTCAGTATATGCTCCATAGGCACGCCGTATGACGAAGACATGGCAATTGCCGCCATGACATTTTCCACATTATGGATTCCGAGAAGCTGCATATCGTGGATATGCATGAGCCGTTCCTCCGCTCCGTCCACGCTGCGGCAGATATCCTCTCCGTCCAGATAATACCCCTCTTCTAGCCTCCTGGCTGAAGAAAACCAGACCACCGACGCCGGGCACCGCTCCCCGAAATCCCTGGTATAAGGATCCTCATAGTTCAGCACACAGATATCTTTCCCCGTCTGATTTTTGGTAATGGATTCCTTCACCGCCACATAATTTTCCATGGTATGATGCCGATTCAGATGATCCGGCGTAATATTCAGGATGGCCGTCACCGCCGGGTGGAAATTCTCCGTAGTTTCCAGCTGGAAGCTGCTGATTTCCGCCACCGTCACGCTGTCCTCCCGGGTATGCAGAGCTTCCAGCGTATAAGGCGTGCCGATATTCCCCACCACAAAAACGGAGGAATAATAATCACTCATAATCTTTCCCGTAAGAGCCGTGGTCGTGGTCTTGCCATTGGTTCCGGTAATCGCTATCACCTTACCCTTAGAAAAAGCATAGCCCAGCTCCACCTCACCCCAAACACGCACACCCTTGTCCCTGAACTTCTCCACAAAAGGCGTATCCACCGGAACACCGGGGCTGAGCACCAGAAGCTGCGCCTCATCCGCAGCCTGCTCCGGAAGCCTACACGTAATAACCTCCGCCCGCACCCCCTCCGGCAGCTTCTTCTCCACTTCCCTCTTATCCGTACCCTCATTTTCATCAAAAAGGACAGGCACCGCCCCCACCTGAGAAAGCAACGCCGCCGCCGCAATCCCGCTCTTTCCCGTCCCTACAATCAAAACCTTTTTTCCTTCTATATTCATCTCCACTCCCATCCGCCCGCCGCAGCAGACCCAAGTCAAAATTCATACTCCATCCCAAACCCATACACTATCAAACTAACAATATATCCCCCATACCCCCACTCTCCAAACATACTTTACTCTTTTCCAGCCGTTTCCCACCCTTTTCTCTCGCCCTTTCTCCCGCACTCCAAGTCCCGGAAGAATGGCCCCCGCCATCTTCCAGGAGGGACATAGAAGTTCAAAGGCAGCGTCTTTTGCTGCCTTTGAACTTCTTCCCGCCTTTTTTACATGGCCAACAGCGCCACCAGGCAAAGGATAGCCGTAACGACAGAAAAAAACGCAACAATCCTTGTTTCCGACCAGCCCCCCAGCTCAAAATGATGATGCAGGGGCGCCATCCGGAAGAGCCGCCGCCCCCCGGTCAGCTTAAAAAAAAGCACCTGGAGGATTACGGAAACCACCTCGATAAGATAAATAAACCCGATAATCGGTATAAACAGCTGAAGCTGCATCATATAGGCGGCCGCCGCCACAAAGCCCCCCAGCGCCAGGGATCCGGTATCCCCCATGAAAACGCTGGCAGGATACACATTAAACAGCAGAAATCCCAGCAGCGCGCCCGCAACAGCGCAGGTGACAGGTTCGATTCTCGTCCCCGTACCTATGGCCGCCGCCGAAAGGAAGCTTGCCGCCAGCACCGTGACACTGGCTGCCAGGCCGTCCAGGCCGTCGGTGAAATTGGCGCCGTTCACCGTTCCAATGACGATAAAAAATAAAAGGGGGATATTCAGCCAGCCCAAATCCAGCTCTTTCCCCGGCATAAAGGGAATCTTCGCCGCCAGGCTGATGTCCGTGCATTTTAACAGGTAAAAGGCAAAAAGGCCTGTCACTACCAGCTGCCCCGCCATCTTTTGTATTGGGGTAAGCCCCATGGAACGCTTCAGGATTACCTTTATGTAATCATCCAGGAACCCGATCAGCCCAAACCCCAGAGTCATCAGGAGAATGGGCTTGATTTCCGGATAATCCTCCATATAAAAAAGGGAGGTTACTATCATGGCCGACAATATCAGGATTCCTCCCATCGTCGGCGTTCCGTTCTTTTTCAAATGGCTTTTGGGCCCTTCATCTCTGACGGTCTGCCCAGCCTTAAGTCTCTTTAGAAAAGGTATGATTACCGGCCCCAGAAACACGCTTACAAGAAACGAGATGAGAACCGGAAGACAAACGGATAAACTCATTTGACCTTTCCCGTGACTGATCAGTCAGCCTTTCCTTTCAATTTGCCTGCTGCCCATCTATGCTGTAGTCCATTTTTTCCAGGTAAGGAAGGATGTTCTCAAAGAGCTGGCGGACAATCGGCGCGGACACCTGTCCTCCATAGTATACCCCCTGAGGGTTGGTAATAATGGCCATGGCAAGCACCTTCGGTTCATCGGCCGGGGCAAATCCCAGGAACGAGGCAATATAGCGTCCCGTACCTCTGGGCAGGGTCTGGCTCGTCGCCGTCTTGCCTCCCACCCTGTAGCCTTCCACATATCCGTTCTTACCACCTCCGTTTTCCACTACCTGTTCCAGCATATAACGCAGTTTTTCGCAGGTATCCTCCGATACGATTCCCGTGGTGACGGGATATTCGAAGGTATTCGTCACATTGCCCGCTTCATCCACCGTCCTTACGCCGAAATGGGGCGTAATGCGGTTGCCGCCGTTAATCAGCGAGGAAACCGTGGTTGCCAGCTGAATGGGCGTTATCTGGAAGGACTGGCCAAAGGATATGGTCGCCAGCTCCACCAGACCGATGTTTTCAGGCTTGTGCATGATAGTCCCGGCCTCCCCCGGCAAATCCACATTTGTTTTGGTAAGAAGCCCGAACTGGTTAAAATATCTGTAGTAATTGTCCGCTCCCAGCCTCAGCCCCACCGTAACGAATACGGGGTTGCAGGAGTTCATGGTAGCCTGGACAAAGTTTTCCGCCCCGTGACCTGAGGTTTTATGGCACCGGATCCTGCGATCCTCCACCATAATATAACCGGGGCAGCTGAAATTATCCTCCATGGTCACCACGCCCTCCTCCAGTCCGGCGGCCGCAGTGATTATCTTGAAAATGGATCCCGGCTCATAGGTATCGTTGATACAGCCGTTCCTCCACATCCGGTTCAGCAGATTCTGTTTTTCCTCCTCCGAAAGCCCTTCCGTCACCGTTCCCTCCGGCAGGGTGAAGGGATCGTTCAGATTGAATTCCGGCACATTGACCATGGCCAGGATTTCGCCGTTATCCGGCTTCATTACCAGAATGGAAACGCTTTCCGCCTCCTTGGCCGCCAGCGCCTGGTAAGCCAGCTGCGTGGCATACTGCTCAATATTCACATCCAGGCTGATATGCAGGTCGTCGCCGTTCACAGGCTCCACCCGGTCTTCCCCCTCCTGCGTAACCTCCACTCCTCTTGCGTCGGTCACCGTCAGGATCGTTCCCGGTTCTCCCTGGAGATATTCGTCATACTTGACCTCCAGCCCCACAATTCCCTGGTTGTCGCCTCCCGTAAAGCCCAGGACCTTGGAAGCAAGGCTGTCAAAGGGATAATATCTCTTATAGTCCTCATCCACCTTGACGCCGTCCAGCTGGTAATTACGGATAACATCTCCTACCGCTTTGTCCACATTGCTTTTTATTTTTTCTATGGCGGTGTATTTTTCCACACGCTTTCTGACATATTCCTCTTCAAGCCCCAGCTCCCGGGAAAGCACCTCCACCACTTTGTCCGGATCCGTAATCTGGTTGTGGATAACGGAAATATTACATACCGTCCTGTTATCCGCCAGCACCGTTCCTGTGGCATCTATTATTCTCCCCCGCTTGGCCTTGATGTTTCTTTCCCTCTGGTGAAGCTCCTGGGCCGCCTGTGTATAGTAGGAGGACTGATATACCATCAGATAGACCAGCCTTCCGGTCAGGCCCAGAAAGGCGGCCAGGCAGAGCACAAAGGCCCAGACTGTTTTCTTTCTGTGGAATGTTTTGTTTTTCTCTTCCATTGGAAAACCTCATAAAGCGGTAATTGATACAATCTATTACCGGATTTATGAGGTTATTCCCATTTTGCTCTTCTTATGTATAAAAGAGTTCCCGGCCGGGCTCCGTACTTTCAGGAAAATTTCCGCAATACCCACCCGGATATTTTCCCTGGCTCCGGCTTAAAAAGGAGAATCGCCTCCGTCCTCTCCGCCCTGGGTTCCGTCAAGCGGCAGATTGGGTTCCGGAAGATCCAGCGGTGTATCTTCATCAATGGCTTCTCCCGTAACGGGATCCACCTTGGTTCCATCAGGAAGTACTCCATATCCGGTATCCGGATCAATATCTATCTTGGGCTTGTCCGGATTATCCTGGTTTCCTCCCGTATTTTCCCCGATGCCTTCTCCATTTTCCCCGGCCGCCGGCATGCCGTCGCCTCCTGCATCATTGCCGCTGATATCGTTGCCGCTCACATCATTTCCGCTCACGGAGGTCATCAGCTGCTGCTTATATGCGATCTGCTGTTCTTCCAGTTCCTTCTGCTCAGCCTCGGAAAGAGGCTCCGTCATGAAAATATCCATATAAGGAAGAACCTCTGTTAAAATGCTGCGCACAATTCTCGTGGCATACTTGGCATCGTCCTGTTTATCGGAATTGGGACGGTCCACTACCACATAGATGGCGATCTGCGGGTCATCCGCAGGTGCAAAGCCAATGAAGGAAACCACGTACTGCCTGTTTCCTCTGGGCTGTGTCTCCGCCGTGCCGGTCTTTCCACCGATGATGTAGCCGGCCGGTCTTGCCGTATGGCCGGTGCCGTGTTCCCCCATCACAACATCCACGCAATAATCACGTATTTTGGCAGAGGTTGATTCGGATACGGTCTGCTTTAAAAGACGAGGTTCAATATTCTGTACCACCGAACCGTCCGAAGCGGTGATCTTGCTTACCATATGAGGCTCATAATAGTAGCCTCCGTTTATCAGGGAGCTGAAGCCGGCCGCCATCTGGATCATGGTCACGTTGAAGCCCTGGCCGAAGGATGCCGTTGCCAGCTCCATGGGCCCCATGGAATCCTCCGTAAATACAAGGGAGGCCGTCCTGGCTTCTCCGTACAAATCTATGTTGGTCTTCAGCCCGAAGTTAAAATCCTGCATGTATTTCAAAAATGTGGTTTTGCCGATTGTCTGCCCCATCTTCATCAGGGCCACATTACAGGAACGCTCCACCGCGCCGGCCACACTCACAATGCCGTCTCCTCCCACCCGGTAGCTGTGGCATTTGATGGGCTTCTGGCCTTCAACAACTGTCAGGCTGCCGTTGCACTGGTAGGTTTCGTTTCCTGTCATTTTGCCGCTTTCCAGTCCGGCCGCCACGGTAAAGGGCTTCATTGTGGAACCGGGCTCAAAGGTACTGGAAATACAGTAATTCTTCCACAGCGCGTTCAGCTGGCGGTACAGGGTATCCTCATCCATGGAAGCAAGTGTTTCTTCATTAATTACAGTCTCCTGGAGCTCCGCTTTTTCATTGATTACGTTCTGCCCCAGCAGCATGTCCGTATTTCTAGGTTCATTCAGATTGTAAAAAGGATAGCTGGCCATGGCCAGTACATTTCCGTTATTTACATCCATGATGATACAGCCGGTATTATAGGCGCCGTTTCCTTCTCTGGCCGCATTCTTATAGGTATCATTGTATTCCTGCAGCTTGCGCTCCACGATGCCCTGGATGTTGGCATCCAAGGTGGAAACCAGGTTATAGCCGTCCACCGCCGCCTTGGTGGTCCTCTCCAGGTTGGAATCGTCGTTCATGTAGCCGTATTCCCTGCCGTTTATCCCGCTGAGAATATCGTTATAGTATGCCTCCAGCCCGTAATTTCCCACATTGTCCTTGGTGGTAAAGCCGATGACGTCACTGGCCAGCGTATTGTTGGGATATAACCGCCGGTACTCCTCTTCAAACCAGACGCCCTGGATATACTTTCCCGTCTCTTCATTGTTTACAAGCTCCTGGAAAGGCGCGATTTCATCATAGGTCAGCTGTTTCTTCAGTATATGGTACTGGGAGGTGGGATTATCCGAACTGTATTTACGGATTTCCGATTCATCCACATCAAAGCATTGGGCCAGCGCCGCTATGGTGCCCTCCACATATTCCTCTTTTTCATTCATCAGCTTACAGTCCAGAATCAGGTTATACACCTTCTCGCTCACTGCCAGCTTCGTCCCCTTGGAATCCAGGATTTCCCCCCGTTTGAAGGGAATTGTCCGGCTGGTATACTGCTGCTGGGAAAGGACCTGCTTTTTATACTGCTCGCCGTTGTCCCGGTTTATCAAGACCAATCTGGCGCTTAATCCTGCAAAAGCCAGTAATACCAGGAAATACAGTACTACCAGCTTCTTTTGCATTTTCGTTGTAAATCTGTTTGTATTCTGCGCTTCTTTTCTGTCGCCGTTCTGTCTGTTTCTGTCCAAACTGTCACCCACTTTTAATGTAACTGTCCTGCAGCCGCCAAATATCCCAACAACCGCAGGTTTAGCCGCAATTTAATCATCAATGTCTGCAAGCTGTCTTACATAATCGCTGCCTTCATCGGGAATCGTTACAATCTGGTCCTGATTCGGATATGTCATTCCCAGCTCCGTAATGGCGATTCTGCGGATTTCATCCAAATCAACAGAGCTTTCGATTCTGCTGTATTCCTCATCATTGGATACCTTCAGGCTGTTCAGCGTGCTTTCCATCGCCGCAATGTGCTTTACGCTTGCGGTAATCTCCGACTGCAGACGGATATATCCAATCAAAACAAAGCCCGCCACAAGCAGGGAGGCGCTCAAAAACAGCACATAGCCCAGATTCATGTAAACGGCCTTGTCCCTGTTCTTCTTTACCGCATGGCTCAGCTCCTGCTTCCGGGGCTTATGTATCTCTTCAACTACGTCTAGCTTTCTTACCGTATTGCCTGCCACATATGCACTGCGGCTGTCTGATCTTCTGTATTCGCTTTTTCCAGTGCTTCTGTATTGTCTGCTTTTTCCTGTCTGTGCCATGGCAATTCTCCTTTACTCATAGCTGCGCACCGTACCGGCAGCTATGCTTTGATTAACTACTCCTTCTTTTCAAATATCCTCAGCTTTGCGCTCTTGGAACGGGAATTGTTTTCCAGTTCCTGTGCGCCGGGCAGTATGGGTTTTCTTGTGATTACCTTTCCCTGGGATTCCTTTCCGCACACACATACCGGGAAATCCGGCGGGCAGGTGCAGGGATTCTCATTTTTACGGAAGGCCGACTTCACTATGCGGTCCTCCAGGGAATGAAAGGTAATTATACAAATGCGGCCTCCCGGATTCAGCAGACCAATCAGCTCATCCAGCGAATTCTTGAGCACGTCCAGCTCGTGGTTGCACTCAATGCGGATGGCCTGAAACGTCCGTTTGGAGGGGTGTCCCCCGTTCGCCCGCATCTTTGCGGGGATTGCCGCTTTAATCAGTTCATTCAGCTCCCCGGTCGTTTCGATGGGGCTGTCCTTTCTTGCCGCCGCGATGTGCTTGGCGATGTTCTTGGCAAACTGATCCTCGCCGTAATCGCGGATGATCCGGTAAAGCTCCCGCTCGGGGTATTCATTGACAATCTCTTTTGCGGAAAGGGACTGTCTCGTATCCATTCTCATGTCCAGGGCCGTGTCGTATCTGTATGAAAAGCCCCGATCCACATTGTCCAGCTGATAAGAGGAAACGCCCAAATCCAGTACGATTCCGTCAACGCCTTCAAGCCCCAGGCTTTTCACCACAGCCGGTGCATTGCAATAATTATCCCTGACGAGAGTCACCTTTTCCTGGAAAGGTTCCAGCCTTTCGGAGGCGGCCGCAATGGCTTCCGCGTCCTGATCGATTCCGATCAGGCGCCCTCCTGAAAGCCTTCTGCAGATTTCGCTGCTATGCCCGCCGCCGCCAAGCGTGCCGTCCAGGTAAATCCCGTCAGGTTTTATCTTCAGTCCTTCTATTGTCTCGTCCAAAAGTACAGACTTGTGTGCAAACTCCATTCCGCCGTCACCTTTCCGTTATATGCCAAGCCCCAGATCTGCCATACGTTCCGCAATGTCTTCCATTGCCTCGTCCTCATCCTCTGTGATACCTTCCCATCTTGCTTTGCTCCAGATCTCAATGCGGCTGGCCACGCCGACCAGTACCACATCCTTTTCCAGCTCCGCAAAATCACGCAGATTCCCGGGAACCAGTATCCTCCCCTGCTTGTCCACTTCCACCTGGGCAGCGCCCGCAAGGAAAAACCTGACAAACTGACGGTTATCCTTCTTATTCAGAGGCAAAGCCTTCAGCTTCTCCTCAAAGGCGTTCCATTCCTGATTGTCATACACAAATAAGCAGCCGTCCAAACCTTTCGTAATTACGAATTCCTCACCCAAGCTCTCGCGGAATTTTGAAGGTATGATCAGCCTGCCTTTCGCATCAATTGTATGATTGTACTCTCCCATGAACATGACAATCACCGCCTTAAAAGTGGCCTGTCACGGAAAGCACTGCCGAAGCTGCCTCCCTGCATGTATCAGTTCTGAATAAAAGCGGTGCCGCATTTTCTTATAGTCTGCGCGGCAGATATGCAATCCTGCCCCGCCTGTGCGGATAACTCACCACTTTCTACCACTTCGTACCACTTTCCACCACTTTAAATATGATTTTAGTATAACTTAAGGTATTTTGCAAGCAAAATCAACCCCTTCCCCTAAAAAAGTACATCTTGCCGAACCCACAAAAAACTGCATATTACGCCGTTTTCCACATGTTGTGTTCCATTTTTGCACCATATACAATATATTGGTTTTTCTTTCTCCTGACGCTTTCCCTTTTACCATAATTTACCACAGTGGGGCGTCATCCCATATTTTTTACTGTTTTCCATAAAAAAATGGGCCGGGCGGTTCAAAGCTGTATGAAGCGGGATTAAAAAGAGCTGTTTTTATTTTCGTCTTATGGATTGACATGGCCTCCGGCTGTATATATACTGTATATATCAATATAAACAGTTGGGAGGAGAGCCATGGAGCCATTATTGGAGGTCAGCGGATTGGAAAAACGCCTGGGGACACTGCATCTGAATCAGATTTCCTTCCGGGTGGAGCCCGGCCACATCGCAGGGCTGGTAGGCGTCAACGGAGTCGGGAAAACCACTTTGCTCCACACCATCCTGAATCTGTATGATAAGAACGGCGGCCAGGTAACCGTTTGCGGTTATGATATGGATACTCAGGAAAGGGAAGCCAAGGACCGGCTGGGACTGGTCCTGGATGAGATGATGTATGAGAAGGGGCTGTCAGGGCTGGAAAATGCCCGGCTGTATGGCAGGCTGTATCATCATTTTAACGAATCGCTGTTTCTGGAGCTGTGCGAAAGATTTGAGCTGCCGCCGAACCGGAAGCTCGGCCTGCTCTCCACGGGATTTAAGATGCGGTTTCAGTTTGCCTTTGCCCTGTCCCACAATGCCCGCCTTTTTCTGATGGATGAGCCGGCCTCCGGGCTGGATCCGCTTTTCCGGAAGAATCTCATTCACTGTATGCAGGATATCGTGGAGGACGGAACGAGAAGCGTACTTTTTTCCACCCACATCACCGAGGATCTGGACGGAACCGCCAGCCAGATTCTGTGGTTGCATGACGGGGAGATGAAAAAGAACACTTCCTATGATGAACTCATTATGAGTTACCGCCTTCTGTACGGTACCAGGCAGCAGGTCGAGGCTGCGGAGGGTGAGGATATTATTTACCGGGAGCACGGGGAAAGCCGGCATCTTCTGTTCGTACGCTGGACGCCGCGGACACAGCGGCTGCCGTTTGCGGAATGCCGCATCCCCACACTGGAGGATGTGATGTATTACCTGATGAAGGGAGGAAAGCTGGATGCCTGAAATCGTTATGATACAATTCCGGCTGCGGCTGAAGGAACAGGGAATCCGACTGGCGGGGCTTCTCGTTGTCTGGATACTTCTGGGACAGTTTCTCTACCGCGCCGTATTCATCATTCTTATGAACGGAACAGTCCGGACGCTGGACGGTCCGAAAACACTTTGGAGCTTCACGCCGGAACAGGCGCGGATCTGGCAGGTGTGGGCCTGCAGCACCCTGGGTTGTATTATGATATATTTTCTTGTAAAGGCGCTTCCGCTGCGGATGGGAAAAGGAATGTTCATCTGCGCCGCCGGTGCCCGGGAAAAAACGGAATATATGAAATGGCAGCTCCTTCTGAAAACAGCAGTCAGCTTCCTTCTCCTCTGCGCCGTCACCGCCCTGTCCGCAGGCACCCTCTTTCTGGGCGGCGGGACGGCCCGGAACCTGATACAGCTTGTCCTCTGGCTGTTTCTGCTTCTGAACATCAATCTCCGGATCGGCAGCGGTGACGAGGGACGGCCGCTGGTGGACGACAAGGGATATATGATTTATGCAAAAGAGGAGGAAATCAACAATGTTTACGGGTTTTGCTTCCTTCTGACACAGATCATCGTCTTTTACGGACTGCCCTTTTACAGCTTTTTCCGCCAGGGAAGCCTGACCTCCATGCGCCTGCCGGAAATACTTATCTGGCTCTGTATCCTCCTTTCGGACGCAGCCCTTACCGCCTGCTGCCTGCCCGGCATCCTAAAAAAAGCAGCTTCCTATGAAAAAGTGTACCGGCAGGTTCCGGTCCATGCTTGGGAGGAAAGCGGAGAATGAATATACTGTTGACAAATGACTCCCGTCTGCCTATTTATGAGCAGCTGATGCGCGCCATCAAGCAGTCCATCCTGCGCGGGGAGGCCGGGCCGGGCGACATGCTTCCCTCGATCCGCGGTCTGGCCAGGGATTTGGATATCAGTGTTATCACCACCAGCCGCGCTTTCGAAGAACTGGAAAAAGAGGGGCTGATATATTCGGTCCAGGGAAAGGGGTTTTATGTGAACCAGATGGATAAGAAGCTTCTGAAGGAAACGCAGCTGAAGGACTGGGAGGAAGCCGCCGGTGCCTGGATTGATGAAGGGAAAAGGCTGGGGCTTTCCCTGGAAGAAATCCTGAAGGCAGCAGAGCTTTTATATTCCCGTTAGCGTTTTGCTCCGTAAAAACAGGAAGGAGAACTCCTCTGCTAGCAGAGGGCTCGCATTTTTGCTCCGCAAAAACAAGGAGGAGGTTTTATGGCCAGGTTAATATGTGAAAATGTAGGGAAGACCTACCAGGAATTTGAACTTAAAAATATCTCTCTGACCGTGGAGTCCGGTTACCTGACAGGCCTGCTGGGGCTGAACGGGGCAGGGAAAAGTACGCTGCTGCGCATTCTGGCGGGTGTGGATCCGCTCTTTACAGGAACGGTAACGGTTGACGGGACCGATGTTTCCGCACAACCGGCCGAAGCAAAGCAGAAAATCGGCTTCGTGTCGGAGGAGCGGCAGTTTTTCTGGGAGATGGATGCCCTGGAAAACGGGGAGCTTCTGGGGCAGCTGTATCCGGATTTTGATCAGGTGCAGTTCCGGGGCTGGCTTCAGGGTATGGGAATCCCAATCAACCAGCCGCTCTATCAGTTCTCCAAGGGAATGAAGATGAAGTTCCAGCTGGGCTTTGTACTGTCCTACCATCCGCAGTTTCTTCTTCTGGACGAACCCACTTCGGGGCTTGATCCCATCTTCCGCAGGGATTTTCTGAAAATACTGCGCGATGTCATGGATTTGGGCATGGGGATACTGATGACCACGCATCTCATGAGCGATCTGGATCGCATTGCGGATGTAATCGTAGTTCTGGACCATGGGGAACAAAAGCTGAACGAACACAGCGACGTCCTGGAAAATGGCGCCGGTGCCGAAATAGAAGCCCTGCTCACAGGGAAATTCCGCATCCGAGATCTGTTGGAGAAATATGGAGAAACGGTTTGAAGGCAGCATTTCAGTTCTCAGGATCTGCACCTTAGAAGGGCGCTTTCAAACTATTAATAATGCAGTATCGCAGGCATATCTGTGATACACAGGAGGTATAAGCATGACATTTCAGGAGCTGGAAAAAAAACGGATGAAAAAAATTTCCCATTTCCGCGCTGTCATCGCAGGTCTTACGTTCTTCTACTGGTTCGGCATCGCTGTCAGAATCGTTAATACGGTTCTGATTCGTGTCATGGAAGGCGTGGAAGAACCGGGCGTCATCCGTATTCCCTTGCTGAACGGAATCCTTTATCTGGTCATTCTGTATATGGCCTTTTACATGAATAAACGGCTATTCTGGATCAGGGAAAGGGGTAAGACAGTGCTGTTAGTTCGAAAATACGACGCACTTCCGGTAGACAGGAAACATTACTACACTGAAAAAACGAAATTCGCCCTGCGCAAATGGCTGCTGCTTTTTTGCTGGTGCATACTCATTTATTTTCTGGAAATGCTGATGTACAATATTCCTCTGAACTGGGGACGTTTTCTTATAGAGTCTGCTGCCGCACTGCTCCTGATGGCTGCGGTACAGGGGCTGTGCGTTCTCCTGGCCGCAACGCAGGACTGGTGGAGCCGGAGGATGGGGACAACGGCGGAAGGCTGAGGAGGCATTCCAAGTGTAAAAGTATATATGCCGAAGATGATCGCCAAAAGCGCCTCCCGTTTCCGGGCGGCGCTTTTAATAACCGTTCTGATGGCTGTAACAGCTCCGATTACTGAACTGTTAATGTTTTATACTTTCATCCGTTTTTTATTTCCCGGCCGTTTTCTTCAGCTGATTATCTTATACATTGAAGCGGAACAGAATCGTATCCCCATCCTGTACCACATAATCCTTGCCTTCCATACGGACCAGGCCTTTTTCCCTGGCCGCTGCCAGAGAGCCCTGCTCTAAAAGATCCTTATAATTTACCACCTCGGCCTTGATAAAACCTCTTTCAAAATCGGTATGTATCTTACCCGCTGCCTGAGGTGCTTTCGTACCGATTTTAATCGTCCAGGCCCTTGTCTCATCCTCACCGGAGGTCAGGAAGCTGATGAGTCCCAGAAGATGATAGCTCGCCTTAACCAGCTTGTCCAGACCGGATTCCTTCAGGCCCAAATCCTCCAGGAACATCTCCTTTTCGTCATCCTCCAGTTCGGAGATCTCCTCTTCTATCTGTGCGCAGATAACGAAAACCTCGCTTCCGCTTTCCGCCGCATATTTTCTCACCTCAGCCACGCCGGCATTCTGTGCGCCGTCATCAGCCAGGTCCTCCTCGGAAACATTGGCCGCATAAATAACCGGTTTGGCAGTAAGCAGATTCAGGGAGGCAAAAATCACCTCTTCGTCCTCATCCTCCGGCTGGAAGGCCATCGCCAGCTTTCCATCCTCCAGCAGAGCCTTCACCCGTTCCAGAAGCGCCGCTTCCTTGGCAGCCGTTTTATCCATTCTGGCCTGCTTGCCTACTTTGGCAATTCTTCTTTCCAGAATTTCAATATCAGAAAAAATCAGTTCCAGATTAATCGTCTCAATATCGCGCAGAGGATTGATGGTCCCATCTACATGGACTACGTTGGGATCCTCAAAGCAGCGCACCACATGAACAATAGCGTCCACTTCCCTGATGTTACTGAGGAACTGATTTCCCAATCCCTCCCCTTTGGAGGCACCTTTTACCAGACCGGCGATGTCCACGAATTCAATCACTGCAGGAGTCACTTTTTTGGAATGATACATATCTCCCAGCAGCTTCAGCCGCTCATCAGGCACCGTTACGATTCCTACATTGGGATCAATGGTACAGAAGGGATAATTGGCCGATTCCGCACCAGCCTTGGTCAGGGAATTGAACAACGTACTTTTTCCTACATTGGGAAGTCCTACGATTCCTAATTTCATTTTTACTTATACCTGTCTGGAAAACCTTGCTTTTCAAGGGTTCCTGCCTTTCACTATTCTCAACACTCTTTTTGTCGTATACATTAGATACCTCAACATAAGATTATACCACATAGTCCTTTTTTTTGAAATAACTATTTTTCGCCCGGTAACGTTTTTATTATTGAATATCTGTCTGCTGTCTGATATAATCTTCTCGTATAATTAAAAAGAAAGCGGATGCGATTTTCCGATGTCAGATGCCCTCTAATCTTAAAGGAGGGATGCCCTATGAACACAATAGAAGTTCTTACACTTTTACTTGTTGTTTTCGCGGCTTTGTCTTACATAGACAATCATATTGACAAAAAGAAATAGCATCCCACCGTCCAAAGTAGATGCTATTTCTTTAATGATCTATTAAACTACCGAGGGCAATCGGAAATTCGTTTCCGACCACCTTTCTGAGTAAATTATACATTAGGGTGCTTAAGAAATCAAGCGCCCTTTTTCATTTTCAGCGCCGAAAGGCGCTGGCAGGTTGTAAATAATCCTCTCGATACTTTTATACTT
>OLQH01001188.1_pt1 | contig 22192 bp, 17 predicted proteins | sample 1672671 | NCBI WGS metagenome assembly OLQH01 (sample SAMEA3136712, study PRJEB25190) | human gut metagenome
AAGACGTATGGGAGGTGGCAATGTGAGTCAGGATCAGACTTCTATTATCTGTATTTTATCTTGTGATTGACCGCAGTTCTACCTCCCAGAATGTATATCTGTTATCCCAGGTAGATGAAAATGACCTGAAGGGATTTGTGGATCAGGAAAAAGAGCCGGCAACTGTCACACCCACTCCGCAGGTAGTCATCGATGAAAATAAAACCGAAGAAACCGATAAAAAAGAAGAGATAGCAAAGCCAGAAAAAGAGAAGATGCCACAAGCGAATATGGGAGCAATGGCAGCGATCCTTATTCTTGCGTTAGGTGGAGTTGCAGCTTATTACTACTTCAAGATCTATAAGCCAAAGAAAGAGGAAGAAGAGGATTTTGAAGAGGAAGGACTGGAAACAAGTGACGGATTGGAGATCATCAATGAGGATGAATTTGAAGACCGGGAAGAAGAAAATGAATAAAAAATAAAAAAAATGAGTGAAACGCCCTGTATTTTTGGGGCGTTTCCTTTCGTTATATGAAGGAGGTAATAAGTTATGTATTTAGTAATTGCAGAAAAACCAAGCGTGTCCAAAGCGATTGCGGAAGTGATCGGGGCATCAAAAAAAGAAGAAGGGTATAGGCTATGAATGTAATAATATGTTCCTTACAAATTGGAATGAAGAAGATTTTGGAGAATTGGATTTCTATGATGTGTTTGATATCTTTCGTCGGGAAGACCATATGTACGATGTTGATTTATCTTCAGGAAACGGGGTGGGAACATGTGCGGTATATTTAGGTTCTAAGGATACCTTTGAAGAGATTATCATGAGTAAATTCAATATTACAAGCGAAGCTTTGCAAGCAAAGACAGTATATTATCCAGGAGAAAATGTATATGAATATAAACCAAGAGGTCTTGAAGAAGTAGAATATCCAGAATATCCGTATCCAGAAGTTGTAGGATATATAGAGAATCCAGATGGTACGCTGACTTTAAAGGTACAAGCCGTTTTTCCATACAGAGATTTATCTAAAGCATATGTATATGAAGTGACTGTAAGAAATACAGAAAATGGTACCGTGCAATATGTGGGAAACCATATAATTGAACCGATCAGTGATCAGGATATTGCATGGCATACACCACGATTGACAAGGACTGAGTGGGAAGAACTATATGGAGATTCCTGTACCGGAAAAATTGTCTGTCTGTGGTTTTGATCATGTATTGGGAGATATTTTCTATATAGATCTTACCACGGTGGAGCAGGATATTCCGGGAATAGCAATGGCGCTGTTTCAGGCAATTATAAATTATCAGGATTCTCCGGATAAAATTGTGATTAATACAAAGATGATCTATGGGGAGACCTGTGCTGGAGCGGCAGATTTTTAAGAAAGACCTTACAATTTCCGCAGAAGGGCTTTCCCTTGACACGGGCAGAAAAAAGACTTTATAATGGCATAGTAACAGAAAATCTGAAAAATAAGGCTTTGAGGGAGCATTACAATGGAAAAAGAAAAAATGAGCGGAAAGAAAAAGGTGCTGATCATCCTCGGAATTGTCCTTGGAGTTTGCATTCTGATCATAGCAGCAGCTTATTTTGTCCTTCACCATTATCACAGTAAGAGCAATTATGTGAAGGATGATCAGGTACAGCAGATGGATGAGGAAGAACTGGCGGATGAAGATAAAAATGATGTTTCGGACTCGATGACTGAGGAGGAACAGAAAGCGGCGGAGGAAGAGGCTGCGAAAATCCAGTCGGAGGTGGTTATCCCTGACGGAGATGATGTATATAATATCCTTCTGATCGGCTCAGACAGAAGAGATACCAGCTGGTATGGGAACTCCGATGTCATGATGCTGGCCTCTGTGAATAAGAACACCCGGAAAATCCATCTTACTTCTTTTATGAGAGACAGTTATGCGCTGGTGGATGGTTACGGCGCTCATAAACTGAATTTTGCCTATGCAGTGGGCGGAGGTCCCAAACTGGTAAGTACAATTGAGCAGAATTATCGTTTAAGCATTGATAATTATGCATCCGGCGATTTTACCAGCACAGCCAGCATTATTGATATGCTGGGCGGTGTGGAAATTACCGTCAGTGATGCGGAGGCAGAGCAGATCAATCAGGGTGCGATCGGAGACCATGAGAATCTTCCGGGGGCGGGAACTTACAATCTCACCGGAAATCAGGCAGTAGCTTACGGGCGTATTCGCTATGTGGGAAATGCAGACTATGAAAGAACAGAACGCCAGAGAAAAGTGATGGCTCAGATCTTTAAGAAGGCGCAGAGCCTGAGTGTGGGTGAGTTAAATAATCTGGCAAATGAGATCCTGCCGATGATCACGCATAACATCAGTGAGACAGATATGATTTCTCTTCTGACCAGCCTTCCGGCTATTATGAATTATGATCTGGAACTGGGGAGAGTTCCCTATGACGGGATGTTCTCTGTGAAGGGAGAAATGCTGGTACCGGACTGGGAGGCGACAATCACAAAACTTCACAGTACAATCTATGCGGAAGAGTGATGAAAAGACGCTGCTATGAATTATATTGTTTTTGATTTGGAATGGAACCAGTGTCCTTTTGGAAAAGGGCGGGAAAATGAAAAGCTGCCTTTTGAGATTATCGAGATCGGGGCGATCAAGCTCAATGATCAGGGAGAACAGCTGGAAGAGTTTCATCGGGTGATACGGCCGGTCGTATATAAAAAGCTGCATTTCCGGACGCAGGAAGTGGTGCATCTGGATGCCAGAACCCTGGAAAACGGGCAGCCTTTTTATCAGGCGGCGAAGGAGTTTCTGGACTGGTGCGGGGAGGAGTTCCTCTTCTGTACCTGGGGAACTACAGATCTGACGGAATTGCAGCGGAATCTTAAGTATTATGGGCTGCTGAAACTGCTTCCGGGTCCTGTTCGTTTCCTTGATGTGCAGAAACTGTTCAGCCGGGCGTATGAAGACGGAAGAAGCAGGAAATCTCTGGAATATGGAATTGACTTTCTGAAGCTCGAGAAGAAGGGAGATTTTCACCAGGCACTGACAGATGCCTGGTACACGGCGGAGATATTCCGGACGCTGATGCGGCCGGAGATTCTGCAGTTTTATTCGATCGACTGCTATCAGAATCCCAAGACCAAAGAGGAACAGATCTATGCAGTCTTTGACCGGTATTCCAAGATGATCTCCCGGGAATTTGACACGAAGGAAGATGCCATGAAAGACCGGGAGATTGTCGCAGCGAGATGTTTTCTATGTGAAAAAAATGTGCGGAAGAAGATCCGGTGGTTTTCTGTCGGCGCCAAAAACCAGTGCTGTCTGGGGTACTGCGGGAAACATGGATTTATTAAGGGAAAGATTCGCATGAAGCGTGCGGAAAACGGACAGATCTATGTGGTGAAAACGATGAAGCTGGTGGATGAGGAAGAGGCGGCAGAGGTGAGGAACCGTCAGGAAGAACTGAAAAAGAAGAGAAGAGAGAAAAGAAAACAGGCCAGGAAAAATGAGTCTGCGGGAAAATAAATGAAATGGCGCCCGCGGTATGGAAAACAGGAAAAGGATTATTCTTGTTTTTTATACCGCGGGCGCCATTGGTTTTGCAGAAAACTGTCTGTTTAACGGCGCTTTCCGGATTTTTTCTTGTTGTATTTTTTCTTTCTCTTCTTTTTGCGTCTTCTTCGCCGGATCTGAACGGTCAGTATAATGAGATAGAAAAGGATCAGGGCGGTCAGAATGATCACCAGCGGATACTTCCAGGAAGGAAGTGCGGCGAAGGCGGTCTGAATCCGCTCAAAGAATCCGGATTTAGCGGGCGCCGGCCGGGTGATGGCTTTTACGGCATCGGAGACAGAGGCGGGCTGTTTTGCCATGATCGCCGGGGATTCCCGCAGAAGGGCATGAAGCGTATCGGTTAGGTCTGTGGTTAGGGTGCCGAGCGTATAACCGTGATAGGAAATCCGGCGGGTTAAAACAGAGCCTTCCAGGGAGGAATCTGTGGTCAGATCAGCGGCAGAGACTCCGGAAGGAACGGTGACTGTGATCGCCTCCCGGGCAGCGGGATCTTCCGGCAGCCAGGAAGGGTCGGGAGGACTGGAAAGCCCGCTGTCTGCGGTAACCTGATGAAATTGTTCAAAACCGTAGTTCAGCATGGCCTGGGTGTCGTAGTAGTTCTGCCATCCGTTTGTTCTCAGATTGACACAGATCAGAGTGCGGCCGTCTCTCTGGGCGTAAGTGACGAGGGTATTTAAGGCCTGATCCGTAAAGCCGGTCTTTCCGCCCACGCAGTCGGGATAATAGTAGGGAGTGGAGCTGTTCATCATTTTGTGACTCTGAGCGAGCCAGCGTTCCTCTCCGGTGCGGTTGGTAAAGCCGATCTTATGAATCTGATTACTCTCAATCTCCCGAAAATATTCATGCTCCCAGACCGCCCGGGCGATCAGAGCCATATCATGGGCTGTGGTATAGTGGCTGTCATCGTGAAGTCCGTTTGTTGTGACGAAATGTGTATTCGTGCATCCGAGTTCTGCGGCTCTGTCGTTCATCATCTGGACGAAAGCTTCCTCGGAACCGGCGATATGTTCTGCCACGGCAATGCAGACTTCGTTGGCGGATTCCAGAAGTATTCCGTAGAGACAGTCTTCCATGGAGAGCACTTCGCCCACCCGGATACCGATATGAGAACTGTCCCGTTCAATGCCCCAGATGGCATGTTCAGAGAAGGAGATCCGATCTTCCGGGCTGGAATTCTCAAGGGCGAGGAGTACGGTCATTAGTTTGGTGATGCTGGCAGGATATTCCTGCTTGTCCATCTCTTTGGCGTAGAGGATTGTTCCTGTGTCGTAATCCATCACGACGGCGGAGTCTGCCCATACGGCGGGGCCTTTCGGCCATCCCTCCACCGCATCCGTAGCGATGGGCGTGTAGTAGGCTTCCGGCAGACCGGGATCCAGCTCAGGTTCTGTTTCCGGGACTTCTTCTGCCGGCGTTTCCGCAGTCGGTTCTGCCCATGCGGGGACGGCAGAATATGCCAGAATCAAAGCCAGGAAAAGAGGCAGTAATTTTTTTCGTTTTTTCATTTGCAATGCTCCTTCAAATCTCATTCATCTGACTGCGGATATGGCGGAAATCCCGTACCGCCTGTCTGCCGATCTTAATAATCTTTTTCATATTAATAGAATTTTTGCCGCCCTGGCGGGGACGGAAGGTGATCGGATGAAAGGCAACCTTCTCTCCATAGTGGATCCACAGGACGGAAAGCATAACGTTGGACAGATTAAAATTTTCCGGAACTTTGTTAATATAGCGGGCCAGCGCCTGACGGCTCATGAGCCGGTAGGGAGTGTTGGCATCGGGAATATCCAGATGGAAGATCAGGCGCAGGACAAGACGCAGAGTCTTTGTCACGAAAATGCGCGACAGGCCGTCCTGACGATGGTTCCGGTTTCCAATCTGGATGCTGTACTGCCGTCTCCTTCTCCAGAAGGCGGGAAATTCAGAAGCCAGTGTCTGGCCGTCAGAGTCCGTCTGAAAGATGTAATCTGCGCCGCACTGGAGGGCATACCGGTAGCCGTAGAGAATGGTGGCGCCGTGTCCTCCGTTTTCCTTTGTCAGCGGGATCAGAAGGGGGAGTTCTTCAGTCAGTGCCAGAAGTTTATTATAAGTTTCGTCCCGGGAACCGTCATTTATGATAACCAGGCGGGAATCAGGACCGGTGGCTGCTGCAGCCTGATGCCATTCCCGGGCGATGGTTTCGATATTCATTTCCTCGTTGTAAGCGGGAATGATAATATAAAGAGAATCGCTCATAAAGCCTCCAAAAGTCTGTATTCGCTGTATATTATACCGGGTTTGGGAAGATTTCTCAACCCAGAAGAGAGAAAGCGGTTCCGACAAAAACTTTCACGCCGTTTACAAGAGCTTTTTCGTTGAAGTCAAAGAGACCGTTGTGGAATGAGCTGGCGCAGGGAGTTACATTATTGAAATAGCAGGACAGGCCGCCGTGGGAGATCACATAATCGGAGAGATAGGAGAAATCTTCACTTTTGGAAGTCATACTGTCAAAGTCGCTGACCGGGAGTCCGAGATGGTTTTCACAGACGGACTGAACCTGGCGGCAGAGTTTCGGGCTGTTGGAGCCGGAGGGGGCAGAACCCTGTTCGCGTATCTGGCAGGTGCATCCGTGCATAGCGGCTGCCTGCCGGGCAATTCTTTTGGCATAGTCGGTCAGATAATCGTTGGCGGAGGAAGTCGTTCCGCGGACTTCCAGTTCCAGAGTTACCTGATCGCAGACGATATTTCTGGCAGTGCCCCCGTTTATTTTGCCTACGTTGATTCGGGTGGCCGCTTCTCCGTGCCGGGGGATCGCGTGGAGATTAAGGATTGCAGTGGCGGCAGAGAGCATGGCATAACTGCCCAGTTCAGGAGTACTGGCGGCGTGGGTGGCAGTGCCATAAAAGGTGATATCCAGTTTTGAAGTGGCCAGAGTGGAATTCGTTCCGATACCGATGGAGGATTCCTGGATGGATGCATTTCCAGCCAGGTGGGATCCCAGGAGAAAATCTGTTCCGGCAAGGTGGCCGTGTTCTGCGATGGAACGGGCGCCGCGGACGCCCTCTTCTGCAGGCTGAAAGATCAGTTTTACTGTTCCGTGGAGAGAGTCTCTCAGTTTCATGAGGAGGCTGGCGCATCCTAGGCCGATAGCGATGTGTCCGTCGTGTCCGCAGGCATGCATAGCGCCGGGCACTTCCGAAGAAAATCCCTGGCTGCAGGGGAAATGTTCTCTGGCACTGCTTTCCAGAACCGGCAGGGCATCGATATCAAAGCGGAGGGCAGCAGTAGGGCCGTTTCCGCAGGAAAGAACGGCGATGACGCCAGTAGCTCCGTTTTTTGTCTGCGGAAGAAATTCCGGGTCAGCTCCGTGGTTCAGAGCCCAGTTGTAATGGGCAGATTGAACTTCCTCTGTGGGAAGCCCCATACGGGAGGAGGGGAGGCAGACATCCGTGCCGGTAAGGATGGTATCATATCCCATTTCGGTTAAACGGCGGGCGATCAGAGAAGAAGTCCGCATTTCCAGCCAGGCAGTTTCAGGGAAGCGGTGGAAGTCCCGTCTCCAGTTTTGGAGCTGTTTTTCCAGAGCTTCAGATTCTTTCAATATTTTTTCGTACATGGGAGAGGCCTCCTTATTCTTAAAATTGCGTTTTTTCTATTGTAACACGGAATGAAAGACTAGTATATGGAGGAAATCTGATCAGAACTCTTGACAATCGGTAAGTTTCGTATTTATAATAAAAAAAGTTGTAAAAATCAAAGACTGTGAAGGAGACAGTAGTCTGTTTTTCAAAAGTCAAAGCGAACCGGGGAGGGTGAAAGCCCGGTGCGAGTAGAAAACAGAGGAAGATCACTCCGGAGTCGCCGCCCAAAATCGGGAAAGAGAGTAGGCGCGGCCGGATTTCCCACGTTAGAAGGAGCGTATATCGGTATGAAAGAGATACCCGTATGCTGTAATAAGGTGGTTGCGCAGGCAGAAGTTTTCGCCCTTTTACAGGGCGCAGGTTTCTGCTTTTTATATTTTTAAGAAGGAGGAAAATCATGTATCAGAAAGTGTCTACTGATCTGAATTTTGTGGATCGGGAAAAGAAAATCGAGAAGTTCTGGGAAGAAAATAAGATTTTTGAAAAAAGTATGGATGACAGAAAGAAGGGCCCGACATACATTTTCTATGACGGACCGCCGACTGCCAATGGAAAGCCTCATATCGGTCATGTGCTGACCCGTGTGATCAAGGATATGATTCCCCGTTACCGTACCATGAAGGGATATATGGTTCCCAGGAAGGCCGGATGGGACACCCATGGGCTTCCGGTGGAGCTGGAGGTGGAGAAGCTTCTGGGCCTGGACGGCAAGGAGCAGATTGAAGAGTACGGAATCGCCCCTTTCATCGAGAAATGTAAGGAAAGCGTATGGAAATATAAGGGCATGTGGGAAGATTTCTCCAGAAAGGTTGGTTTCTGGGCGGATATGGATGACCCCTACGTAACCTATCATGATGAGTATATTGAGTCCGAATGGTGGGCGCTGAAGAAAATCTGGGATAAAGGCCTGCTTTACAAGGGCTTTAAGATTGTTCCCTATTGCCCCCGCTGCGGAACCCCTCTGTCTTCCCATGAGGTGGCCCAGGGCTACAAGGATGTGAAGGAACGCTCCGCTATCGCCCGCTTCAAGGTAAAGGGCGAGGATGCTTATATCCTGGCATGGACAACCACGCCCTGGACACTGCCTTCCAACGTGGCTCTTTGTGTGAACCCCAAAGAAACCTATGTTAAGGCAAAGGCCGCCGACGGATTTACCTACTATATGGCACAGGCGCTGCTGGATACGGTTCTGGGTGATTTGAACAAGGAAAATCCTGAAGTTCCGGCTTATGAAGTGCTGGAAACCTATGTGGGTAAGGATTTGGAATATAAGGAATACGAACCGCTGTTTGACTGTGCGGTGGAAACCTGTGAAAAACAGCATAAAAAAGCTTTTTATGTGACCTGTGACAATTACGTTACTCTGACAGACGGTACCGGTGTGGTTCATATCGCTCCGGCCTTCGGTGAAGATGATGCCAATGTGGGACGCAATTACGATCTGCCCTTTGTCCAGCTGGTGGATACCAAGGGGGAAATGACGAAGGAAACTCCCTGGGCGGGAACCTTCTGTAAGGATGCGGATCCTGTTATCCTGAAAGAACTGGCGGCAGCAGACCTGCTGTTTTCCGCGCCTAAATTTGAACACAGCTATCCCTTCTGCTGGAGATGCGATACACCGCTGATCTACTATGCAAGGGAATCCTGGTTTATCAAAATGACGGCGGTAAAAGAGCATCTGATCGCCAACAATAATACCATCAACTGGATCCCGGAATCCATCGGTAAGGGCCGTTTCGGAGACTGGCTGGAAAATATCCAGGATTGGGGCCTGTCCAGAAACAGGTATTGGGGAACTCCTCTGAATATCTGGCAGTGTGACTGTGGGGAAATGCTTTCCGTAGGAAGCCGTGAGGAACTGGAAAAATTAAGCGGCAATCCGGAAGCGAAGACGGTGGAGCTGCATCGTCCGTATATCGATGCCATCACCATCCCCTGCCCGAAATGCGGAAAGCCCATGAAGCGTGTGCCGGAAGTGATTGACTGCTGGTTTGATTCCGGAGCCATGCCTTTCGCACAGCATCATTATCCTTTTGAAAATAAGGAAACCTTTGAGCAGCAGTTCCCTGCCCAGTTTATTTCAGAGGCTGTGGATCAGACCCGCGGATGGTTTTATTCCCTCCTGGCGGAATCCACTCTGCTCTTTGACCAGACTTCCTTTGAAAATGTAATTGTCCTGGGGCTCGTTCAGGATGAGAACGGCCAGAAGATGAGCAAGTCCAAGGGAAATGCAATCGATCCCTTCGACGCTTTAAATGAATACGGTGCGGATGCTATCCGCTGGTATTTCTATTCCAGCAGTGCTCCCTGGCTGCCCAGCCGTTTCCACGGCAAGGCGGTAATTGAGGGACAGCGCAAATTCATGGGAACCCTTTGGAATACCTATGCGTTCTTCGTGCTGTATGCCAATATTGATAATTTTGACGCCACAAAATATAAGCTGGAAGCCGACAAGCTGTCCGTGCTGGATAAATGGCTGTTAAGCCGTCTGAATACCCTTATCACGGAAGTGGATACTCGTCTGGACGCTTATCAGATTCCGGAAGCGGCAAGAGCCCTTCAGGACTTTGTGGATGACTGCAGCAACTGGTATGTAAGAAGAAGCCGCGAGCGTTTCTGGGCCAAGGGAATGGAGCAGGATAAGATCAATGCTTATATGACTCTGTATACCGCACTGGTAACCGTGAGCAAGCTGGCAGCTCCCATGATTCCCTTTATGACGGAAGAAATCTACCTGAACCTGGTGAGAAGCCTGGATAAAAATGCGCCGGAAAGCGTGCATCTGTGCGATTTCCCCAAAGCGGATCCCGCCTTTGTGGATAAAGAACTGGAAGAGGCGATGGAAGAGGTGCTGGATATCGTTGTTATGGGCCGTGCCTGCAGAAATACGGCAAATATCAAGAACCGCCAGCCTATCGGCACCATGTTTGTAAAGGCCGGAAACACCCTGAGCGATTTCTATAAGGAAATCGTAGAGGATGAGCTGAATGTGAAGAAAGTGGTATTCACTGACGATGTAAGAGACTTCACCACCTATACCTTCAAGCCTCAGCTTCGTACGGTTGGGCCGAAATACGGCAAACAGCTGGGCGGAATCCAGAAGACTCTGGCCGCTCTGGACGGAAATGCCGCTATGGATGAATTGAATGCTTCAGGAAGCCTAACCTTTGACGTAAACGGCGTGGAAGTAAGCCTGACCAAGGAAGACCTTCTTATCGAAATGACACAGAAGGAAGGCTATGTATCCGAAGCCGACAATAATATGACGGTAGTTCTGGATACCAACCTGTCCGACGAGCTCATTGAGGAAGGCTTTGTATTTGAAATCATCAGCAAAATCCAGACAATGCGTAAGGAAGCTGGTTTTGAGGTAATGGATCACATCCGGGTATCTCTGTGCGGAAATGAGACCGTAGCGGGGATCGCTTCCTCCAACCAGGAATTCATTGCAGGCAAGGTGCTTGCGGATTCCATTACGGCAGGAGATATGCTGGCTGTAAGCAAGGAATGGAACGTTAACGGTGAAAATGTGACCATCGCTATCGAAAAAGTGAACTGATCAGCGTTTTTCTGACAGAGAGCCGCCGCTTTGGTGTGAAGTGGCGGCTTTTTTTACTGAATTTATAACTTATTGTTACAAAATTACTGTTTCCATATTTGGTAAAGTGTTGTAAACTGTACGTGTCAGACTTACAGCAGGCATAATATAGTATAGGAAAGAACGGTTCCTGCATCGCTGTATGAACCGTAAAATGAACGATAATTGTGAGGAACGAGGAGAAAGTAAATGCTTAAGAAACCGGTTATTCAGAAATTTGACAAAGATTTATTCAAGAACAGTGTGGTGTATAATGTAAAGACCCTTTACAGGAAAACCCTGGAGGAGGCTACGCAGCAGCAGATTTTCCAGGCGGTTTCCTATGCCATCAAGGATATCATCGTAGATAATTGGATGAATACCCAGAAGGAGTATCAGAAGGAGGATCCGAAAACTGTATATTATCTTTCCATGGAATTTCTGATGGGCCGTGCATTGGGAAATAACCTGATTAATCTGCAGGCTTATGAGGATGTGGAGGAAGCTCTTGAAGAGCTGGGAATCGATATCAATACAGTGGAAGATCAGGAACCGGATCCGGCGCTGGGCAACGGCGGACTGGGACGTCTGGCGGCTTGTTTCCTGGATTCCCTGGCAACCCTGGGCTATGCGGCTTATGGATGCGGGATCAGATACCGCTACGGAATGTTCAAACAGGAAATCAGGGACGGCTATCAGATTGAGGTGCCGGACAACTGGCTGGCCGACGGCAATCCTTTTGAACTCCGCCGTCCGGAATATGCCAAGGAGGTCAAGTTCGGCGGATATGTTAATGTTTTTGTGGATGAAAACGGACGCAACTGCTTTAAGCAGGAGGGCTATCAGTCTGTAAAGGCTGTTCCCTATGATATGCCTATCGTAGGCTATGGAAACGGTATTGTGAATACCCTGCGCATCTGGGATGCGGAGCCTGTGGAATGCTTCCAGCTGGAATCCTTTGATAAAGGGGATTACCAGAAGGCCGTAGAACAGGAAAACCTGGCAAGGAATATCGTCGAGGTGCTTTATCCCAACGATAACCATTATGCAGGCAAGGAGCTTCGTCTGAAGCAGCAGTATTTCTTCATTTCTGCCTCCGTACAGGAAGCGGTGGAAAAATATATGAGAAAGCATGACGATATCCGCAAATTCCACGAGAAGGTGACGTTCCAGCTCAATGATACCCATCCTACGGTAGCCATTGCGGAACTCATGCGTATCCTTATGGATGATTATTATCTCACCTGGGATGAAGCCTGGGCTGTGACCACCAAAACCTGTGCGTATACCAACCATACTATTATGGCGGAAGCCCTGGAAAAATGGCCGATTGAACTTTTCTCCAGACTTCTTCCCCGTATTTACCAGATAGTTGAGGAAATCAACCGCCGTTTTGTGGCTCAGGTTTCCCAGATGTATCCTGGCAACCAGAACAAGATTGCCAAAATGGCTATCATTTATGACGGACAGGTGAAAATGGCGCATCTTGCCATTGTTTCCGGCTATTCTGTCAACGGCGTTGCAAGGCTTCATACGGAAATCCTGGAGAAACAGGAACTGAAGGATTTCTATGAAATGATGCCCGATAAATTCAATAATAAAACAAACGGTATTACCCAGAGAAGGTTCCTCCTTCATGGAAACCCTCTTCTGGCTCAGTGGGTTACGGCTCATGTGGGCAGTGACTGGATTACCGATTTATCCAAAATCAGCGGCCTTAAGATCTATGCCGAGGATAAAAAAGCGCAGCAGGAGTTCATGAATATCAAGTATCAGAATAAAGTGCGCCTTGCCAATTACATTCTGGAGCATAACGGTGTGGAAGTGGATCCCCGTTCTATTTTTGACGTACAGGTGAAGCGCCTTCATGAGTATAAGCGCCAGCTGCTGAACATCCTCCACATTATGTATCTGTATAATGGACTGAAAGAAAATCCGGATAAAGAATTTTATCCCAGAACCTTTATATTCGGCGCTAAAGCGGCTGCCGGCTACAGGAATGCCAAGCTGACCATCAAACTGATCAATGCGGTGGCGGATGTGGTGAATAATGACCCTTCCATCGGCGGCAAAATCAAGGTGGTATTTATTGAAGATTATAAGGTTTCCAATGCGGAATGGATTTTCGCGGCGGCGGATGTGTCCGAACAGATTTCCACAGCCAGCAAGGAAGCCTCCGGAACCGGAAACATGAAATTCATGCTCAACGGAGCCCTTACCCTGGGAACCATGGACGGGGCCAATGTGGAAATCGTGGAAGAAGTGGGAATGGATAACGCCTTTATTTTCGGGTTAAGTTCGGATGAGGTAATCCGGTTTGAGAACTTTGGCGGTTATAACCCCATGGATATCTTCAATAACGATCCGGATATCCGCAAAGTACTTATGCAGCTGATCAACGGAACCTTTGCTCCTTATGATACGGAACTGTTCCGCCCGCTGTACAACTCCCTGCTGAATACACAGAGTACCTCCAAAGCGGATATGTATTTTATCCTGAAGGATTTCAAGCCTTATGCGGAAGCACAGCGCAAGGTAGAGGCCGCTTACATCGACGAGGCAGGCTGGGCAAAGAGCGCTATCCTGAATGTGGCTTGCTCCGGGAAGTTCAGCTCTGACAGGACCATACAGGAATATGTGAATGATATCTGGCATCTGGATAAGGTGGTTCTGCCGAAGAGGGCGGAGAATCCTAAGGTGATGGGGAAATAAAGAGGACTTGTATGTTTATCAGGTACAAAAACTTAACCATTCGCAATGCGATATCCGCCGATGCCGAACAACTCTGTGCATGGTGGAATGACGGAAAGGTTATGGCTCATGCGGGTTTTCCCAATGGTGTGGGATGTACACCGGAAGAAATACGTGAGAGCCTTGCTTCCGACAGGGATGAAAGCCACCGTCGGCATATCATAGAACTTGACGGTACCCCTATTGGCGAAATGAATTATCGTAATAAGGAAGGGGCGGCAGAACTCGGTATCAAAATCTGTGACTTTACCAGGCAGGAAAAGGGGTATGGTACAGAATTGCTTACTATTTTTATTGATGCGCTGTTCCGTTATTATGGATATGAGAAAATGATTTTGGATACGAACCTGAAAAACGAGCGGGCGCAGTATGTTTATGAAAAAAAGCTGGGGTTCAGACGTGTGGGGATAGAAACAGATGCATGGCAGGATCAGCTGGGAGAATGGAACTCAATTGTAAACTATGAGATGAGTAAAGCAGACTGGCTGGCTTCACGGAGAGAATTGCCGGACTATATCTATATATCTCCTGAACCCGTGGGTGAATAACGAATAGTGTGCGTTGCCTTATAAAAAAGTAAAAATAGAAAATAAATTGCCTTATTTTCAAAAACTTAATGGAACCGCTGTAAGCCTGATTTTCAAGGCTTACAGCGGTTTTTTGTTTCCTTAACTGTCAAAGGTTGACAAATTAATTTATTCGTTCTGTTTAACTGGAATTATATAATCTATTGTTACCTTCTCGCCCCTACGTAGTGGCTCAGAATAGCGCTCATGAGTATAAACTTCTCCCCAATAAAAATTTTGATAGTCAATTTCTTTACCGGTTTTCTCAATCGCTTCTGTAATCAATAAATATGCTGAATCAAGGATATCCGCAATATTATTTCCCTCAATTTGAACATACGCCACTAAGCCTTTTGGAATACGTTTAACATACAATCCTTCTGGTATTTCAGCATTAATCTGCACAAAATCGCCGATAATGATACTGAAGTTATATTTGTCACTAAAATCGTACATTAAGCCTATCCCATCGTTTTCGTCTAAGTCATCACAACACTTAACATCTGACAACTTATTGAGTTTTTCAATGAAGTTTCCTTCAAAAAATGATTGCCATGCTTGCCCTCCGTTTTGAAAAGAGGTTTCGCGAAACATACCCACCATAAGGCGTTCGTCTGCTTGCTTATAAATAATTTTCTTCATTTCTGCCATAATGCGTTTTCCTCCTATAAATCTCATATCAGAGAAGTTAATTGGAAGATAATCATTCAATTTAGTAGTTAACTGCCTTGCTTGTGACGGTGTAATCCCGTGCTGATCTTTAAATGCGCGAGTAAATGCGGAATGGGATTGAAAGCCATATTTTATTGCTATGTCTAAAACAGAAATATCGCTATTTCTAAGCTCATTCCCAGCTATTGTTAACCTGCGTTTTCTCACATAATCAGAGATACTAATTCCAGATACAAAAATGAAAATGCGCTGAAACAAGGCTACCGGACACATAACAATTCTGGATATCTCATTATAGTCAATGTCGCTGTCTTCATATGCAAGCTTTTCCAAATATATTATTACATCGTCAAATATTTTACTGCTTTTCATGCTTACCTCCGTTATCTAATATATTATCCTGTGTTTAAGTAGTTTGCTTTACATTTCGTGTACAGTTTCTGTTTAGTTGCAGTAGCAGATTCTATAAGTTTGATTCATGTTTTATGTAATTTCATTTGAAAAATCATACCATATTCCATGCTTGTTTTCCATTTCATCAGCTTGCAAAATAAGCCTACCTTATTTTTATCGTTTCAGGTAGGCTTATTACTTAATATGAGGCAAACCATTTTGTGGCGGCTTCCTGTCTTTTTATCCCTTAACCGCCCCGCCGGTAATCCCCTCCACCAACTGATTAGAGAATAAGAAATAAATAATGATTATAGGAATTAACGTTATCATGACAGCCGCAAAGGACACGTTCATATATTTGATAAACTCATTCAGATAATTATAAATAGCCAGAGGGAGTGTACGCACGTTTTTACCGCCGAGAAGAACCATAGGCATATAGAAGTCGTTCCATTCACCCACTGCCGTTATTAATGCCACCGTAGAAATAACTGGTTTACATAATGGTAATATAATCTGGGCAAAAATACGAAATTCGCTCGCGCCGTCAAGCCGTGCAGATTCATCCAGTGCCATGGGGACGGTTCGGAAAAACTTCTGGAAAATATATACAGACAGAGAAATACCGGAGGCATATACCAGTATCATTCCCGGAAGCTTGTTCAGCAGAGCAAGCTTTTTCAGGATAATAAATAAAGGGAGGACGCTCACCTGTATGGGAAACATCATTCCAAACAGAAAATAGGAGGTAAGCAGGGGTTTTCCCTTAAATTCATACCGGGCAATGCCGAATGCCGTCAAAGCGGCGAGGAGCACACAGCCGGTGGTGCCGCAGGCAGTCAGGATGATGCTGTTAAGAAAATATCGCCCGAAGTGGTCTTTTTTAAAGATTTCCACATAACTGTCCAGGGAAAAAGACTGGGGCCAGCCAAAGGTATCGTTCAGGATATTTGCCTTTGTTTTAAAGGAGTTTAAAAGTGTGGAAATCAGGACAAATATGGTGATACTTGTGAATAAAAGAAGTAAAATGGAGAAAATCCAGCGGATCAGGCGGGATGTTCCGGATATTATTTCTTTGTTTTTTCCTTTCTTTGCCATATGCCCTCCTTAAGGTTCGTATTCAAATTTAGTCAGTATCTTATTCTGGATAAAGGTAACGATCATGATGATAATAAACATGGTTACGCTGATGGAAGCGCCGAATCCCAGATTGACCTCTCCGCTGAGAACACTGCCGAAGGTATAACGGTAGAAAACCATATTGACAAAATCGAGGGAGCTGTTTACGCCTCCGGTAGGGCCGCCCAGCATAAAGGGAATGTCGAAAACGCCCAAAGCCCAGATGGAGCTCATCACAATGATGGAGGAGCAGGCCGGCAGAGAAAGGGGAATCAGGATGCGGAAAAGGCGCTGTGCCTCGGAGCAGCCGTCGATCCTGCTGGCTTCAATAATATCCGACGGAATATCCATCATATTGGCGTAAAAAATCATCATGCCGGATGCGGCACCCTGCCACAGGACTAGTGCGATCATGATTTTAAAGGCCAGCTTGGGATTTCCCACCCATGCGCTGACAAGGTTATTCCATCCCATTTTTTCAAAAAAGGTATTTAAGAATCCGATAGTGGGATTGAATATCATGGTGGCAAAAAAGCTTACGATGGTGGAACTGATCACATAGGGCATAAATATCATGAATTTATAGTATTTGAAGAAAGGGATCTTCAGATAAAATAAATATGCCACCAGAAACTGAAACGGTGTGATAATGAACCACACACAGAGCAGATATTTCAGGTTGTTTTTCAGGGCATTAAAAAATACAGGGGCAATTCTTGTATTGGTGAACAAGGTTTTGAAGTTTTCTATTCCGATAAAGTTCATTTCTCCCAGGCCCGACCATTCAAATACCGACAGGTAAATGACATAGATGATGGGAAGGATAATGAAAACGGTATATGCAAGGAAGCCGGGAGTTATAAAAAGGAGATAGGACTTTTTTCTTCTTTGTTTTTTCATATTCGATCTCCAGTCTGTATTGCGGATAAGCGCCTATACGGACCTGCATGGATATACAGGCCCGTATCCGGCAATTACTATTGCATTTCTTTTCCTAAATCATCCATGAGCTGATCTACGGTTATATCTCCTACAAAAAGCTTGGGGAAGTATTCTTCCGTGATGGCATTTCCGGTTCCGCCTTCTACGGAGTATTTGGAAATAAGGGACTGCCAGCTTGTATATACGTTATCACAATCGGATATTTCGTTGGCGATAGGGTTGGCGGACTGTATTTCCGGGCTTCCTGATACGGCTCTCTGAACCTGTACCCAGGTAGTCTGGGCTTCCAGGGAAGCACAGTACTGGGCAAAGGCCTTTGCCGCTTCCGGGCTCTTGGTATCTTTGTAAATGGAAAATCCGTTTGCACAGGTGCCGACCATTCCGGTGGTACCGTCCTCGGCGGGGATCTGGAAAGCTCCGTAATTCAAATCCGGGTTATTGGATTCGATGCTGGACATTTCCCAGGAACCGCCGATGAACATGGCTGCCTTGCCTGTGGTAAAGGTGAGGATTGCGGCAGAGCCATCGATAACACCCTTGTAATTATCTCCGTAATAACCTTTGTCCGCCCATTCCAGCATTTTGTTCAGGGCATCCTTGGCGGGCTGATCCGTCAGCTTAACGGAATAATCGGAAAGGCCCTTGGTATATTCAGGATCCATAGCGGATAAAACAGGTTCAAAAATAAATAATACGCTGCCGAAGCTGGTGGGGGAGAAGGAAATGGGAATGACTCCCGCATCCTTTTCTTTTGCCAGAAGCTCTTCGAATTCGCTGAACTTTGCGGGGATTTCCCAGCCGTTTTCTGCAAAGAGGTCTTTGTTATAGAAGCAGGCCCGGGTATCCATGGTGAGCCAGGGAACGGAATAAACGGTGCCGTCAATGGTGGCGAGCTTCAGGCTGTCTTCGGTGAGTGCGCTGAAATCCAGATCACTGATATCCATAAGAACATCGTTTTTTACATAATCCTGCATATTTGTGGTAGCGGTTCCGTTGGTCCAGAACAGGTCAGGTGCCTCACCGGACTGGATGGCTGTTGTAAGAAGGCTGTAATAGGTATCCCCGTCTTTGATTTCATATTCCACTTCTACATTGGGATATTTTTTCTGGAAGCCTTCGATAACGGCGGCCAGAGAATTTTCAAAGGTGGTTCCGTGTTCCCAGATGGTCAGGGAACCGGTAATGGTGTCGTCTGCTGCAGCTTCATCAGAAGCAGCGGGTGTTTCTGCCGGCATGTCTGTTTCAGGAGCTGCGTTTGATTCCTGGGGCTCCTGTGCGGACGGCGCTGTAGTAGATGCGGTATTGCCGCAGGCAGTCAGGCTGGCGGCCAGAAGTGCTGTACAGGTTAAGAGTGCGAGTGCTTTTTTCCCTTTCATAATGAATCCTCCTAGTTTTGCTTTTAACCTCGAGATTATGATTTCATTATATCGGGTTATCGGATCGGAACAATTAACAATCTTACCATTCCCATTCACAATATTATCCAATTCCTCAGATATGTGTCCGAAAGGTTACGGATTTTATGATTTATTCACGAATTTATCTGAATTTTTCAAGGCCTTCCAGTCGGTTGTAAATGAAAAAACCGTATGATAGAATAAAAAATATGAATTCCTTCCCGGTTTGTCTGCTTCATGATACAGGTGGAGTGAGGAAAGGTACGAGGAGAAGTTATGGAGAAGGAAAGCTTGTTTTTTACAAATCATTTTTCAATCAGTCTGAAGCATCATCTGGTGCTGTATTATATTTTTCTTATTATTGCGCCTTTTCTGCTGGTAATCCTTCTGTCCGTCAGTATCATGTATCGCTATACCTGCCGGATTTATGGAGATTATCTGGTCACCAATCTGAAATCAACCCAGGAACAGCTGAATACTGCCTATAACCAGTACCGTGATCTGTCCATGACACTGTATCATAACAATACGGTGGATATTCTGGCGAAGAAGAGGATCACCGATGAGGACTGGGAACAGATCCGGCTGGAAATGAGCAATATCTGCAATGCCAATTCCAAAATGGCCTCCATGCAGATCGATGTACAGGGCACTATGGTACATGCGGGGACCTCCAATGTAAGTATTGTAGATTATGTAAACAGCCACAGGGAGGAGATTGTTGCCGAAAAAGGAAGGGTTATCTGGCTTCCTCAAAGTACATATTCTCCTTATCCTTTCGGAACTTATAAGTATGTGATTGCCCGTTCCCTGAATTCCAAAGGAAAAGAGAATATCGGCATTATGTATATGACGGTGGATAAATCCATTTTTGATGATGCATTCGGCGCGATTACAATGGATGGCGCGGTCACCTATATCCTTCATCCTTCCGGTACGGTGCTGTATTCATCGGACAGCAGCCGTCTGAATCAGGATTTTCATATAGAAGGTATGGCTTTTACGGAAAAAACAGGATATTTCACCAAAAAGATACAGGGAGAAAATTGTCTGGTCGCTTATGCCAAGTCTTATAAAACAGAATGGATCCAGCTGGTAATTGTTCCGGTAAATACGTTCTTTTCGAATTTCCAGCCGGTGAGAGTGAGTATTTTTATATTGGCCTGTATTTATGTGGTTCTTATTTTTTTGATGATTGTTCTGATGAACCGGCATATAATCCGGCCCATCCTTTCCCTGACACGAGCGATGGATCGGTTTGCGGAAGGGGAGCTTCAGATCAGCGAGGCGGAGACATACAAAACGAGGGAAATAAACAGCCTTTTTATCCATTTTAATTCCATGACAAAAAAGGTACATGAACTGATTATGGATAACCGCAGGGTGGAAAGGGAGAAAAATAACTTTGAAATGCAGGTGTTGATATCCCAGATGAATCCTCATTTTATATATAATTCGTTAAACACGGTAAAATGGCTGGCGGTAATTAATAAGCAGTCCACGATACAGAATGTGACAGATTCCCTGATTTACATCCTCATGCAGATCACAAATAAAAAAGACAGCCTTCACAGGATTGCGGATGAGAAAAAGCTTCTGGAGCATTATGTGGTTATCCAGAAAACACGGTTTATGAATTTTGACATGCATTACAATGTGGAACCGGACACGGAGAATCTGCTGATACGGAAATTCCTGCTGCAGTCTATTGTGGAAAATGCCATTATACATGGCTTCAGCAGAGGGAAGGTAAACGGCGGGCGGATAGAATTAAAGTCATACAGAAAAGAGGGGAGGCTTCATGTTGATATCAGTGACAATGGAAAAGGGTTTGATATCTCCGAATGGGAACAGCGGGAGGAGGCTGCTGATATGCAGCATACCAATGTGGGGATAAAAAACATCCGGCAGATCATTAAGCTGGAATATGGAGAGCCTTTCGGGCTTTTTATGGAGAGTGAACCGGGGAAGGGAACATGCGCCCATTTTATTCTCCCGGTTATGGAAATGGGAGCGGCGGCAGATGATACGGACGATAATAATTGATGATGAAATTCTGGCGAGGATAGGGATTCAGACCTTTCTTGAAGGAAAACAGGATATTGCGGTACAGGGAACCTTTTCTTCCTCCCTGGATGCTTTAGGGTATCTGCGAGGGGAGAATCAGGTGGACATCGTGATTACGGACATTGAAATGCCGGATATGGACGGGCTGGCTTTCATAAAGGCGGTGCGGGAGGAAAATCTGTGTGCCGGAATTATTATCGTGAGCTGTCATGATAACTTTTCCTATGCGAGGGAAGCCCTGGAGCTGGGAGCCGACAGCTATATTCTAAAGCAGGAGGTTACGGAAGAAAAGCTGAATGAGGTGATAGAAAAAATAAACGGGGAAAAGATTCTGCCCATGCTTGCAGAAAAGAACAGGAAAGAGAAAGGGAGGGGGACACAGGACGGACAGGTCTGCAGCAGCAGTTATGTGACCGGAGTCTTAAAGCTTCAGAGCCGGGACAGCGCAGATGACTCCCTGATATCAGGCCATGTGGATAAAACCATGCTGATCCATCTGCTGGAAAATATTGTGGAAAAAGAAGGGATGGGCACTTTTTTTTCTCCGTACAATAAAGAGATGTTCATTCTGTTCCAGTTCCCGCAGGAACAAAGCTGTGAGGAAAAAGCGGAGCAGCTTAAGAAAAATTGTGATGACCTGAATCAGAATGTGAAGCTGTTCATAAACGAAAGGCTGCTGATAGGCTGCAGCGGGTTCTTTGACGAGCTGAAGGATATGCGGGAACGGTATCAGGAAGGCCTGAATATGCTCCGCCAGGATTTTTATGAGTCAGGGGAATATTTTTTTGTGGCGGATAGCTGCCTGCGGAGAAAAAAGGAAGTTTTTTCGCCTGATACGGAGCAGTTTACGGAAGAGGAATGGATAGGGGAATTCTGCAGGCAGCTGACGGTTTATATCGATAACTGCAGGGACAGGAAGGAAGATCCGGATAATGTAAAAAAAGAATTGTTTCATGTGATGAACCGGTTTATCTATACACTGGCTCAGAAATACAGTCTGGCGGGCCAGTTGATTCTGGGCTTTGGGGGAAAGCTGGAAGGAATTATGAATGCATCCTCCAGGAGCAGACTGGAATATGAACTGACGGAAAAAATGCAGGAGCTTTCCTCGGCTTTGCGTAAGAGGCTGGCGGATGATACCATGGAGTCTGTGCTGCAGTATCTGGAGGAGCATATTTATGAGCAGATACCATTAACGGAGGCTGCACAGCAGAGCTTTATGAGCGTCCCCCATTTCTGTAAAAGATTCAAGGAATACACGGGGGAAACCTATGTTAAATACGTTAATAACAGGAGAGTGGAGAAAATCAAGGAATATCTGGACTGCGGAAAATATTCCCTGAATGAGATTGCCTGCATGATGAATTTTCAGAATATGAATTATATGATACGGCTTTTTAAGTCAACGACAGGACTGACCATTAGAGAGTATAAAAGGTCCGCAAAAAAGCGGGAGGAATGAACCATGCGGTATGCGCCCCGCGAAAATAAGGGGCTGTCGGGAAATAGATAGTCCCAGAAAGGGGCCG
>OLQH01001189.1_pt1 | contig 22151 bp, 20 predicted proteins | sample 1672671 | NCBI WGS metagenome assembly OLQH01 (sample SAMEA3136712, study PRJEB25190) | human gut metagenome
GCCGGGTTTTATCCTTATCGGAATCAAGATTGTGAACTCGTTTCGCAATTACCTATCTTTTTTTTCGTTTTCATGCATTTCTCCCTTCTTGAGCTGTTATTTTAGATGTCTCTGCGGTACGTTTTTCTCCGTCGCGCTTAACATTTTTAACATATGTTCATTATGTTTACAGAAAACTGCAGGCACGCTTTTTATCGTAATTTGCCATTAAATTCTTTTCGTTTATATGTCGTTTTTGTTAGGTAAATAATAACTTTGCACATGCACTTTGTCAATCTGTTTCATACATATTTGTTCATTTTTTACCATTTTTACAAAACATATAAAATTATTAGTGTTAAATTTTATTCATTATGTATCTTTTGCATTTTTCTAAAATAACCTTTTTATGAGTGCTGGTTTTGGTCATATTTTCGCTTATTTCGTATATTATTCTTTTCCTTTCAGTGACAATCGATTGTATTTTTTGTTCTTTCTTTACTATAGTGTTCACTTTTATTGAATATTTATGAACATAGTGATACAATATCAAAAAAGCGGGAGAAAGGATGTCCGGATAAACCGGTATCCGTTTCTTCCCGCGGAAAAGAGGTTTTTATGGACAATATCCGCATTCCTGTCCCGGCCGTTGATTTTCACCCGCCTGTGTATTACTGCCGCAGGGCAGGGACGGCTCTGCAGCCGGACGGAAATCTGGACAAGGATTTCTGGGCTGACGCTCCTTTTACGGATGAATTCATCGATATCCAGGGAGCGCATATGCCCGCCCCGCGTTTCGGGACACGGGTTAAGATGCTCTGGGATGATGAAAACCTTTATATCGGGGCGCAGCTTTACGGAGATGAAATCTGGGGAAATGTAACAGGACGTGATGAGGTCATTTTCCAGGATAACGATTTTGAAATCTTTATTGACCCTGACTCCGACACCCAGCAGTATTATGAATTTGAAATGAATGTGTTGAATACGGTATGGGATTTGTTCCTTCCGGCCGCTTACCGTGACGGTGGAAATGCGGTTAACGGCTATGATATCCACGGCCTGCGCACCGCTGTTGCAGTTAAAGGGAGCATCAACCGGCCGGATGGGGAAAATACAGGCTGGTCCGCGGAGGTGGTGATTCCCTTTCGGGCGATCACCGAATGCCTGCCGGGGAAAAGGGCGCCGAAGGCCGGGGAGTATTACCGCATGAATTTTTCCAGGGTGCAGTGGACTGTGGACAAGGAAGACGGATGTTACAGAAAACGCACCGACCCTGTAACCGGCAATCCCCTGCCTGAGGACAACTGGGTATGGGCGCCAACCGGCGTCATCAATATTCATTATCCTGAGCTGTGGGGATTTGTCTTTTTCACGGACGGGCAGGAAGAAGGGGGCCGCGCAGGCTCCATTCCGGAGGATGAACGGCGCAAATGGGAGCTGAGAAAGCTTTATTATGCCCAGCAGATTTACCGGGATGAGAATGGTCATTATACGGACGATTTTACGGCGCTGACGGAGATTCTGCACAGACATACGGCTCTTCCGGAAAATGGAAGGGTTCTGCCGCTTGCCTACAAAATCTCCGTGACGCCGCATACGTTTGAGCTTTCCTGTCCTTCCGCCGATGGAAAACATTGTTGAGAAAGCCGTGGATTTTGCTCCGGCTCCAGCCCTCTACCGGAATTCCCAGCAGGCAGCAAGATGCCCTGCCTATCCAGGCGCCCTTCAGGCGATTCTCCAGTTCCTCTTCCGGCACCGGACGACACAGGCTGCTACCCTGCGCGGCCTTTCGGATATCCTCACAGGCCTCAGGTTCTTCATATGGAAACATGGCTTTAACAGGACAATTCTCCATTTCCAAAAGAAGCTCCCTGGCCTGTTTTTCCTTTTCCTCCCCGTCTTCCATGGCGGCAATTTTCTCCGCCCGGGGAAGAAGCGCCTCAATCTGCCGGCCTTCGTCCCTGCACTGTCTGATTTCATCCCCTATGTTGCCGCTGTCCTTCATCCACAGCATTTTTTTCTTAACATGGCGTCCCCTCCTGAATGTGTTTCTGTCCAAATTTTTCTGCTACTATTCTTTCACTATAGTTGAACTCAGGAAAGGACGCAATATAAAATACATGCTTTCCATATAAAATATTCTACCCCAGATAACAATCCTGATAACTGATCTGTTACCCTGTTTTCACATAAAGGAGCGGATAAATACTTTTGCCTGAGACAGAGCAAAATACGGCCCTTTATATACAGGAGCAAACATTTCAAGAAATCCCGGCCTGATCGATTGCATCTCTACAGCGCATGGATAGTTTCCACGATATCCATGTCCCTGATTTTCCTGGCAGGCCCTCTTACCGCCAACAGGGTGACGGCGACGGTCACTCCCACTACAACTGCCAATTGCAGGAATGGCATCTGCCAGGCCGTTCCCCAACGGCTGGTGACCATCATTCTAAATACGAAATGGTGTGCCGGAATACCCATGGCAATCCCCAGTATGGAACCTAACGCCGCGTATACAACAGCCTCCGCCCTTACCATGCGAAGCAGCTGGCCGCCCTCCATGCCGATGGCCCTCATCACGCCGCACTGATTCATACGGCTTGTAACACTCATGTTAATGCTGTTAATAATATGCAGTACGGCTATCATCAGAATAACCGCCAGGAAACCGTAAACAAACACCGAAAAGGAAATCATAACAGCCTGGCTTTCCGCCTTGCTCTGCCTGGCATCGGAAAAGGTAAGCCCAAGCCCGGCGGCCTGTTCCCTCAGCTGCGTTACCATTTCCTCTGATGCCCCCCTTTTCAGCTGTATATCCAGTATGGTAAAGGCATTTTCCCCGGTAAGCTGACGGAAGCTGTCTTCAGAACAGATGAAAATGCTCTCGCCGTTTTCACTGTCAAAAGGACTGCTGCCAAGCACTCCGGCAATCTGCACCTGCCTGAGTTCCCCGTTCAGCTCCAGTTCCAGTCTCTCCCCCGTATGCCAGTCCCTGCCTTCTCCCGCGACTGCAAGCACCTTTCCAGGTGTTCCCTGCACTTCCTCAATGCTGCCCTCCTGCAGGAAGTCCTCCGCCCAGCCGAACTGGTGCTCCTCATAGGAGACCAAATAGGACATTTCCTGAGTCTCCGACTGCTCCCCGGAGAAAGGGACATCAAATGCAAACATTCTGCCGTATACCTTATTTATCTCCGGATTCTTTTCCAGTTCCTCGTATATTTTATTTTCAATGGAGCAGGTATTGTCGGCGCTCACCAGGGAAAGATCAGGACTCCAGGGACGCAGCGGCCGCACCGCATGATGCATGAAATCAACGATTCCTGAGAAGCTCATAAACATCAGGATGCTCAGGGCAAAGGACACGGTCATAAGCAGCAGGTTCTTCCGGTTTTCCAGGGCATGATAGATTCCCAGATTCCTATCCACCTTACCGGTCCCGAAAAAACGCATATTTTTCATCTGTCCGGGCAGCCGGGCATTGCCGCTCACCGCTGTAAGCGGGGATACGGAGGATGCCTTTTTTGCCGGGGAAAGGGAGGCGAGCAGACAGGCGGCCAGGCCAACCGCAGCCCCCGCCGCCAAGGCCGGGATGCTGATGCCAAACAGCGGGATATCTGAAAAATATTCCGGATTCATCACCCGCAGGAAACCGCACAGCATCCAGATCACCAGCACGCCCACGGCAAGCCCCGCCGGAATTGCCTTCCGGCAGTAGCGCATTCCTTCCTTTATGACAAAACGCTTCACCTGTTTTCTGGTTGCCCCCAGACAACGGAGCATGCCGAAAAAACGGATCCGATCCGTAACACTGGTCTGAAAGCTGCTGGTTATCATCAGCACTGCAGCAGTGAGGACAAAAAGGAAAAGAACCGCGGCCGTTCCGTAAATTCCTACGAAAAAGGGATCATCGCTCTGCCCCATCGCCGCCAGAAGATAGGCGTTTTCCCCTATTGAGTCAGGAGAAATGCCAAGGCTCTCCGCGATTTTCATTTTTTCAGCCTGTATGTTGGTAAAGGGCCGGAATTTGATAAAATAGGCGCTGCTGTAATCCTCCGGGGAAAACAGCCTGCGCAGCGTTTCCACCGGCATCAGGATTCCTGCCTGATCTGCCTTGAGTACAAACGCCGTATCCCCGGCGACAGCCGTAATAAGAAGCTGCATTTCATCGCCGTCCGGCCGTTTCAGGGTTATGCTGTCCCCAGGTTCTATTCCAAAGGTCCGGGCCATTGTCCCGGTAATCAGGGCTTCGTTTCCCTTCTCCGGCCAGTTCCCCGCCTCCAGATTGATTCCCAGTTCCTTAGCCAGCGCCTCGTCAGCGCCGCAAATATTGACGTCCTTGCCAAAAAGCGTGTAACCGGAACGACCGCCGACGCTTTCCAGATAACCTGAGACGGCAATCTGCGGGCGCAGGGCCACTATCTGCTCCTGTTCCCTTGCCATATCCTTTATCCCAATATGCCAGCTGCCATACTGTTTTTTCATGCTGATCTGCTGTGTCTGCAGCTCCATATCCGCCATGCCGAAAATCGTGGCAACCAGCGCCACCGCCAGAAGGATAACAAAAAGGCTCATACGGTTTTTCCGTTTGTGCTTTTCGGCATACTCTTTTACCAGCTCGAGATAACTATTCATATATAGCCTCCCTTCCGGCATTCACTTCCTTCAGGCAGCCGTCCGTCACCTGAAATACCCGGTCCGCATCCGCCGCAATATTCATGTTATGTGTGATCATAAGCACTGTCTGACGGTATTTGCGGGACAGGCTGTGCAGCAGGGAAATGACCTCGCGGCTCGTCCTGGAATCCAGGTTGCCTGTAGGTTCATCCGCCAGAATCAGCGCCGGATGATTCATCAACGCCCTGCCGATCGCCACTCTCTGCTGCTGTCCCCCGGAAAGCTGGCTGGGCAGGTGCTTCCTTCTTTCCTTCAGCCCCAAATTTCCCATCAGCTCCTCCACGTATGCCATGTCCGGCTTCTGGTAATCCAGAAGCACCGGGAACACCAGGTTCTGTTCCACGGTAAGCTCCGGTATCAGATGGAAGCCCTGGAAAATAAACCCGATGTTCCGCCTCCGGAATACGGTCCTTTCTTTTTCCTTCATGGAAAAAAGATCCCTGCCCTCCACCAGTATTTTGCCTGCGCCCGGTGTATCCAGTCCGCCCACCAGATTTAACAGCGTGCTTTTCCCGGAACCGGATTCTCCCACCACTGCCGCAAATTCTCCTTTTTGCAGCGTGAAGGATACGTTTTTCAGCGCTTCCACCTTCGCATCTCCTGTGCCGTAGGTTTTTCCAAGATTTTCTACTTTTAAGATTTCCATCCTGAACTTCCTTTCTTAATGTTTATAGAATTGATGCTTTCCCGGCTGAGTATTCCGGGAAAGCTTTATTTATTTGTTGAAAGTAAGTATAATGGATGCGCCTTACGCCAAGGTGTATGGCAGCTTGCAAATTTGTAAGATTACCGGTTTACTTCTTTGTAAGGAAGAAACACCGTAAACAAAGCGCCCTCTCCCAAGGCACTCTCCACACTTATCGTCCCTTCATGCCCTTCCACAATCGCCTTGGCCAGAGGAAGCCCCAGCCCGGCCCCTTCCCCGTCATTGGAGAAACGGCTCCTGTAGAATCGTTTGAAGATAGCGTACATGTCCTCAGGATGGATACCGTTTCCGTTGTCCTTTACCTGAATCCTTGTTCCGGTTCCCACCGCCTCCCAGGAAATCTCTATTTTTCCGCCTTCTTTTGTATGATCCAGCGCATTTTTCACCAGGTTGGAGACAGCCTCCTGCATCCAGTCCCTGTCGCACACAGTATAGCAGGCCTGGCTGCCCTCCAGAATTATCTCTTTGCCCTCCCTCTGCGCACGTGTTTCAAATTCCGAACGGATATCCTCCATCAGCCCGCGCACCTTCACCTCCTGGCTGCCGAACCGGATCATATCCGCATCCAACCGGGCGATTTTAAGCAGATTCAATACAAGCGTCTGCATCCGTTCCAGGGCGGCCACGGATTTGGCGGCGAATTTTTTCACCGTTTCCTCTTCTACGCTCTCCTGCTGAATGATATCCTGATACATAAAAAGAGCTGCCAGCGGCGTTTTCAGCTGATGGGAAATATCGGAAATCGTATCCTTCAGAAATTCCTTTGCCTTCATCTGAGCTTCCCTGTGGGAATTCAGCGAGGATGCCATTTCATTCACCGCCGTGGAAAGCAGCGCGAAATCACCTTCCCCTTCGGCAGCGATCCTCCGGTCAAAATTTCCTTCCGTAAACCGGCGCACATTTTCCTCCATTTCCTTAAGCCTGATATGCTCCCTTTGCAGCAGACAAAATACCAGAAATACCGACAGGCCAATGGCTGTCAGGCCAAAAACGGAGTAGACAGCTCCCCATTTACCGCCCAGGGAACGCAGGACAGGCATCAGGTAAACCGCCAGCGTCTCTTCATATCCTGCCCGGCGCATCAACAGCCTGCCCTGCGCAGCCATTTCTTCCGATATTTCCCCGGCAAGCAGCTTTGCCGCCCGGGCCGGATCCACACCGGCCTCCAGCAGGGCGCCGGCCGCTTCCGCCTGCTGTTGCAGATACACTTTTTTTATATCTTCCATCTGTCTGAACAGAAGGAAGCCGCCTGTCAATACCAGACATAATATCAAAGCGGCGCTTCCCGCCAAAAAACTGCGTATATCCCTGTCTTTACATAAACTTCCCACCATTAAACTCCTTTGCCGCCAGACTTATTCCTTCCACTGATAACCAAGCCCCCGTACCGTGAGCAGATGCTTCGGAGAAGAAGGCTCCTCTTCTATTTTGCTCCGCAGCCTCCTGATATAAACGGACAGCGTATTATCGTCCACAAACTCCCCGTTTCCGTCCCAAAGCCTGTCAAGAATCCGCTCCCTTGTCAGAATCATCCCCTGATTCTTAAGAAACAGACAAAGCAGCCGGTATTCCTGCGCTGTAAGCTCAAGCGGCTCCTCCTCCAGCCAGGCCCTGTTTCCCACCAAATCCACCCGGATACCGCCGGACTCCAGCACAGGCTCCTGTACCACGCCCGCCCCTTTTCCTCTTTTTCCGGCCCTTCTTTGCAGCGAATGAATCCTGGAAAGAAGTTCGTTGAGCCGAAACGGCTTGGACACATAATCATCCCCGCCCATATCCAGCCCCCTGACCACATTGAACTCCTCATCCGCAGCCGTCAGAAACAGAATCGGCACCTCCGAGGTCCGCCGGATCCGTTCGCAAATCTCAAATCCGTTCCCGTCCGGCAGTGAAACATCCAGCAAAACCACATCAAACCTTCCGTCCGTGTAAAGCTTTCCAAACTCCTCCACACTCCTTGCTACCTCCACCTCAAACCCGTCCTTCTTCAGGGCGTATTCCAGCCCGTCAATCAGGCTTCCATCATCCTCCACCAGCAAAACCCTGTCCTTATCCATTTTACGGTTCATTCCCTGTTCCCTTCCTTCCATTCTTCCCTTAATTTTCTATCTGTTTAAAAACCACTCACCTGTATCCCGCTCATTTTCCTCTGCTTATCCCTACATTATAAAGTCCTCCTGCCCAAAAGACAATATTCCTGTCGAATACGTTCAGTGCAGCTTCACAGTTCAGGGTTACTGTTCAGTAACCTTCCCTCCCTGTTTTTCACATAAGCAATTGACATCGCCTTTTTGCTGGATTATGATAGGAAAGGATTATTTTAACCAAAAATTCGGAGGTATATATCCGGCCGCAATATAACCGGAGAAAAAAAGATGGAAAACTTAAACATCCCTAAAAATTACGAATCATCCCTTTCCCTCCACGATACCCAGATCGGCATTAAGACGGTAAAGGACTTCTTTCAGACGCTGCTGGCAGAACGGCTGAACCTGCTGCGTGTATCTGCGCCGCTTTTTGTAGACCCTGCTTCCGGCCTGAACGATAACCTGAACGGGATTGAGCGTCCCGTAGCTTTCGGCATCAAGGAACAGAATGATTACGAAGCCGAGATCGTACAGTCTCTGGCCAAATGGAAACGCTTCGCGCTGAAAAAATACGGCTTCCAGCCCGGCGAAGGCCTCTATACTGATATGAGCGCCATACGCAGGGATGAGGTTACGGACAATATCCACTCCATTTACGTGGATCAGTGGGACTGGGAAAAAATCATAACCAAAGAGGAACGCAGCCTCGACACGCTGAAGGATATCGTGCGCATTGTATATAAGGTACTGCGCAAAACGGAAAAGTTCATGTCCATCCAGTACGATTACATAGAAGAAATCCTTCCCCACGATATTTTCTTTGTTACCACCCAGGAGCTGGAAACCATGTTCCCCGACAATACGCCAAAGGAAAGGGAATACTATATTGCCAAGGCCAAAGGCGCTGTCTGCATCATGCAGATCGGCGATACGCTGGAATCCGGCGAAAGGCATGACGGCCGCGCGCCGGACTACGACGACTGGTCCCTGAATGCGGATATCGTGGTTTATTATCCGGTTCTGGACATTGCGCTGGAGCTGTCCTCCATGGGTATCCGTGTAGATAAAGAGGCCCTGCTTTCCCAGCTTGAAAAAGCAGGCTGCCCGGAACGGGCGCAGCTGCCCTTCCAGAAGGCTATTATTGAAGAAAAGCTGCCCTACACCATCGGCGGCGGTATCGGCCAGTCCCGTATCTGTATGTTCTTCCTGAGAAAAGCCCACATCGGGGAGGTTCAGTGCTCTCTGTGGCCGGAGGAAATAATGGCGGAAGCGGAAAGCCACGGCATCCATCTTCTGTAGGCCGTATTTTTACGTTAAGAAAGCCCTGACCGGCACACACTGCCGGCGGGGCTTCTTCAAATTACAATTCCAGGAGGCAGCTAAAAATGGCAGCTGATAAAACCTTTCTCCGTCCGCTCACCGAGGCGGACATTGATACCATCTATTCCCTTACCTCAGATCCCAGGGTGGCAAAATACATGCGTTTTTCAACCCATACCAGCCGGAAGGAGGCCGAGGAGCTTTTTTATGAATATACCAAATCCGGCAATTCAGGCTGGCTTATCTGTCTGACAGAGGACGAATCCCCTGTGGGCATTGCGGCGCTGAAGCAGGAGGAAAATGAGCCGGATACGCGCTCCATGTCCGTATTCCTTTATCCTGACTGCTGGAATAAGGGCTACAGCACCGAAGTGGTGCGGCACATGAAAAATGCTGCTGCCGCTGAAAAAATCGGGTGTCTGAAGGCCTATGTAGTCCAGGACAACGCAGGCTCCTGCCGGGTTCTGGAAAAAAGCGGCTTTTCCCTGCAGGAAATCCTTCATTTTCCTGATATGGCCTCAGGCCTCTGCATTTATACCCTGCAGCTGTAAACGTATGCCTCCGGGCGCGCCGCAAAAAACCAGCTCAGCCATTTTTTCACATGGCTGAACTAGTTTTTATTTTCCATTTATTCCTGTATTATTGTTCCCTTTTTCTTACTGCACACGCTTCCCTGTCATTGTCTGGGAAACAATGCTCTCCATCATATCAGGGCTTAGCGCTCCCTGCGCATATCCGAATACATTGCCGTCCTTATCAATCATGAAGGTGGTGGGGAAGGAACGGATGCCGTAGGCGGAAAATATTTCGCCGGTGATATCCATGACTACAGGAAAGCTGTAGCCGCTGTCACTCAGAAATTTTTCCACTTCCTCCTGAGTCCCGTCCTGATTGTAGGGATATTCATCCGACTTTGGATTGGCAATGCCGAGCACTACCAGATCTTCGCTGTTTTCCCCGTATTTTTCATATAACGCCTGGATGTCGGGCATTTCTCCCTTACAGGGAGGGCACCAGGTAGCCCAGAAGTTCAAAAATACCGTTTTCCCTTTATAATCCGAAAGCGTATGGGTTTCACCATACTGATCCACCAGTGTGAAATCAGGCGCAGGCGTCTTTTTCTCCTCAGCCTGTGTGCTCTCCTGAGCGGCTGTGCCTGAAGAGTCGCTTTCTGACGATGCCTGTCCGGACTGCGAAGGGGTATTCGATGCGGTTTCCGGAACGTTCTCCGGCACGGTTTCAGCCGCATTCTCCGTTTCCGTTATCTGGGACTGCCCCGGCGCATCCCCAAGCTGCGCTTTGGAAAGGTAGCTGGTAATGCCGTTCATAAATCCGGTAAGAGTCATAACACCCATCAGGATCAGCAGCGCCGCGCCGACCTTTACTGTATATTTTACCACATTTCTCTTTTTCTTAAAGAAATCAAGCACGGAGCCGGTAAAGATTCCCACTGCCAGGAAAGGAATGACAAAGCCCAGTGTGTATACGCCAACCAACAGGAATCCCTTTGCCGAAGAGGAGGAAGAGGAGGCCATCAACAGCACGCTTCCCAGCGTAGGACCTACGCAGGGTGTCCAGGCGAAGCTGAAGGTGAAGCCAAGCAGCAGCGCCACCAGCGGATTCATGGAAAACCGATCCAGCCGGAAGGGCAGGCGGTGCTCTCTTTCAATGGTTTCGGATCGTCCGAACACTCCCAGCTGGTAAAGACCGAACATAATCATGATAATTCCGCTGATCCGTGCGAACCACACCCGGTTGTTGGTAAAGAAACGCCCCATCGCCGAGAAGCCGAAGCCCAACAGGAAAAAGGTAAAACTGATACCCAATACGAAAAACAGCGTATTTATCAACACCTTTTTCCGTGGATAATGTACAATTCCATTTTCGTCCACTGTCTTGGTCCCGCCTGCCAGATAGCTGACATACAGAGGAACAAGGGGCAGGACGCAGGGTGAGAAAAAGCTTAAAATACCCTGAATAAACACTGTAATTACCGGAACTCCGGTTTCAACTGAAAAACCCATAATCATCTCCTTAGCTTTCTTTTATATATTTTAATGTAACTGTTCAGTTTTTCTCAGTAACTGCTAACCTCCATCCTGAATCGCCTTTAGCGATGGACTGAATCTCTTTTTTTACGGTCATTGCAAAGCGCTTGCCCGCTCAGCTACATGTGCTGGCCTGGCGAACAGTCAGATTTAATTTACCGCTGCGAACAAATCGTTCAGGGCCTCGCTCATGGTAGGATGCGTATAAATATTATCTCTCAGAACCGTGTAGGGAATACCTGCATCCATGGCAAGCTTGAACAGGTTGATTATTTCATAGGATTCCGCGCAGTACAGATGCGCCCCCAGAATCAGTCCTGTTTTTCCGTCAATCACAGCCTTCATCATCCCGGCTGTGGCTTTCAGGACACGCGCGCTTTCCCGTTCTCATCCCTTACTGCAGTTACCGCTGCTTTTCTGAGAATCCGCATACCCGCTGCCGTCATATGCTCAAGGACAGCTGCCGATACCTCTTCATCTTCCCTGGGAATAAAGGCTTCCCCATCCTGCACGATGGTTACCTGGGAGCCAAAATTGGTATAGTAGGAAGCAAATTCCAGCCCTATATAGCCGCCTCCGATAATAAGCAGTTTCTCCGGAAGTGTCTCCAGTTCCATCATGCCCTCGCTCGTATAGGCATAACGGCTTTCCTTCAGCCCTGTAATGGGAGGTACAAAGGGCGTCCCCCCGGTATTAATAAATATTCTCTTTCCGTACAGCTCTTCCGTATTTCCTTCCGGATATGTAACCAGAATTCTGTGGTCATCCAGAAAAGCTGCCGATCCGGTAAGCACTTCTACCCCGGCCCCAACGGCTTTATTATAATTTTTCTGACGAAGTTCAGCTGTCAGCTGCCTTTTTTCCTCAATTACCTTACGGTAGCGGTCTGCCTTTTCCTGAAGCTCCCGCCCTCCGCCGCTGACATTCTGGCGTTGTTTTCCAGAAATTTACTGGGGATACAGGCCACATTGATGCACGTACCGCCATACATCTTATCGGAGCGCTCTATCAGCGCTGTCTTTTCCCCTTTAGAAGCAAGAGCGCCTGCCAGGGTCTTTCCGCCTTTTCCGAAACCTATAATTATATTGCCATATTCCTTCATTTGAATTCTCCTTGTTTTGTGAAGCAAAAATGAAATTTATCTGCGGGCAGAAGAATTATCCCACTGCTGCTTTCGCCTGTTTTTGCGCCCGTATTTCTATCAGTTTCCGTTCTATCTCGCCTATCGTAATCGTTTTCAGCTTCTCCAGGCACATGTCATTTAAGTTCAGGTAGATTTCATCCATCACATCCGCCATGCCCGAAGCAATCATACAGTTCATATCACTGTCCCCGCTGCGCCAGGAAGCTTCCACAAACCGGATATCCAATGCTTCGGCAACCCGGTACAACGTAATATCTTCCGCCTGCTCCACAGAGGTATAACCGCCCACCTTTCCTTCCTTTGTCTGCACCAGGCCCACCTTCTTCAGCTTAGCCATTACTTTTCTTACACGGGCCGGATTGGTACAGATATTTTCCGCCAGCTCTTCACTGGAAATTGTGCATCCCTTATGCTTTAAAAATACCAGGCCATGCACAGCCACACAAAAATCACTGTTCAATACATTACCCCCTTCTACGTTTTTACGCCCTCATTTTTTTCCATTTATAACTGTAATTATTTGTTGTACACTTAGTACTGTAACTATAACATTTACAGATACAGTTGTCAATCACTTTTTTCCATCAATTTTCCATCACTTTTTTTCCATTTTTTCTGCCGGGGAAAATGAGATTACCATATCAAACAAAACTCCTGCACACATACAGTCTCTTACTTGTTCCAGTTCCCTTCCCGTGTTACCATATTGTTAGTAAGTATTTTTACATTAATTTATCCTGCCGTGGCAAAGGCGGCAGAAAGTGAGGTTTTTATTATGGAAATAAAAGCGCTTGTTCCCGCAGATTCCCTGTGGCAGGAGCTTATGGCATATGCCGCTTCCTGCTCCTGGAAAGCCGGACCTTTTCTTGCAAGGGATATGGAGAACGGACACTTTACAGAATGGGAACGTGTCTTCGCCGCGCTGGAAGACAGAACCGGTTCCGCTTCAGGAGAATACGAAATCGCAGGCTACTGTACACTCGCCAGAAGGGATTGTATCCCGGATATCCCCTACACCCCTTATATCGGCTATATGTTTGTGGGTGAAAAATTCCGGGGCAGACGGCTGAGCGGCCAGCTTATACAAGCCGCGCTGGCTTACGCCGGAGAACTTGGCTTTCCACGAGTTTATCTTGTAAGCGGAGAAAGAGGGCTCTATGAAAAATATGGCTTCCGGAAAATTGATGAGAAAAAAGATGCATGGGGAAACGATGAGCAGATTTTTATGATAGAACTGTAATGGTTAACTGCTCTAATAAAATGGTTGGCAAACCTGATTTTATTATACTATTGCAGTTTTTTATATAGCACTAAAGCTACTCCACCCCCCCCGCAGAACAGGGCCATTTCCTAAAAAATACGCCCTCTTTCCGGAGGGCGCATACAAATCGCTAAAATCGGTCAACGGCCTAATCACGCAGCAGCTTCCATTATGCAGAAGCTGCCAGGTATTCAGCCATATATTCAGAAATCAAATAAACATCACGGCATCAGCGCTGTACTCTTCCTGAAGCATCTCCGCCTGCAAGCTTTGAAACCTCATCCACGGTAACCATGTTAAAGTCCCCTTCGATGCTGTGCTTCAGGCAGCTGGCAGCAACGGCAAACTCAATGATCTGCTGAGGCTCCATATTCTGCAGGCAGCTGTAAATCAGCCCTGCGCCGAAGGAATCCCCGCCGCCTACACGGTCAACGATGTGCATCAGATAATTTTTGCTGAAATAAAAATCCGTTCCGTCATACAGCATGGCAGCCCATTTGTTGTCATTTGCGGAAATGGACGTCCTTAAGGTGATTGCCACCTTCTTAAAGCCGAATCTGTCAGCCAGCTGCTTTGCCACATCCTTGTAGCCCTCGTGATTTACCTGTCCGCTGGTAACGTCGGTGTTTGCCGCTTTGATGCCGAATACATCCCCCGCATCCTCTTCGTTGGCAATGCAGACATCCACATACTTGCAGAGCTCTCCCATAACCTGTCCTGCTTTTTCCTTGCTCCACAGTTTATTTCTGTAATTCAGGTCGCAGCTTACGGTGATTCCCTTTTCTTTCGCTTTCTTTACGGCTTCCAGACAGATTTCCGCCACATTATCGCCCAGCGCGGGAGTAATCCCGGTAAAATGGAACCAGTCTGCGCCTTCAAAAATCTTATCCCAGTCAAAATCCTCTTTTACCGCTTCCGCAATGGAAGATCCGGCACGGTCGTAAATAACCTTGGAAGGACGCTGGCTTGCGCCTTTTTCCAGGAAATAAATACCTACACGGCTGCCGCCTCTTACGATATCTGAGGTATCCACGCCGAATTTTCTCAGGGAATTCACCCCTGCCTGTCCGATTTCATGCTTCGGCAGTTTGGTCACAAATTTGGAATCCAAACCAAAATTCGCCAGAGATACGGAAACGTTCGCTTCCCCTCCGCCATAGGTTGCGCCATAAGTATCCGCCTGTACGAAGCGGTAATAGCCTTCCGGTGCAAGTCTCAGCATGATTTCCCCGAATGTAACTACTTTACTCATAATTTTCCTCACCTTTCCTTTATCCGTTTCTATTATTTCTGTACCAGATGAACCGCAAAACCGCCGACTTCTTCCTTCAGATAAATTGCCTTGAGGCTGCCCTTGTCATCATATTTTGCGCTGGACTGATCAAATTCAACACCCTGGTATTCGAGATAATTAACCGCTCTGTTGATAAAGTTGGTCCTGATGCCGATATGTCCCTTAGCGCCCAGCCCGGGTGTCTTCATCACTTCTACTGCAGTTCCTGCAAATACGGAGCTGGCGCCGGTTTTCTTCGCAAATCCGAAAATAGCTTCAAAACGTCCCGCTGTTTTGTCGGCAGCATCTTCATCCGTCTCATTAATTCCCACATGCGCCAGTTCAAAGCCAAGCATCAGCTGTACCGCTTCTCTTGTAAGCGCTTCAATTTTATCAAATTCACCCGCATTGATCAGCTCGCTCTTCACCATCCAGCTTCCGCCGCAGGCAATAATTTTATTAAAACCAAGATATTCATTCAGGTTCTTGGCGCTGATTCCGCCGGTAGGCATAAATTTCATATTTACATAAGGAGCGGACATCGCTTTGATCATGGCCAGGCCGCCTGCCGCCTCTGCCGGGAAAAACTTCACAACATCAAGCCCCAGGGAAATGGCGATTTCAATATCGCTGGGATTCGAACAGCCGGGGGTGACGGGAATTTTATTATCTACACAGTATTTTACCACTTCGGGATTCAGCCCGGGGCTGACAATAAAGGTTGCTCCTGCATCCATGGCTTCATCTACCTGTTTTGTGGTCAGCACGGTACCTGCGCCCAGCAGCATTTCCGGGAACGCCTTTCTGATGGCGGCAATCGCTCCTGCTGCAGCTTCCGTACGGAAGGTCACCTCCGCACAGGGAAGACCGCCGTTGCAAAGCGCTGCTGCAAGCGGCACCGCATCCTCCACTCTGTCAATTTTCACAACCGGGACAATACCGATTCTGCTGATTTGTTCCAATACTTCGTTCATTCTCTTTCCTCCCCTTTTTAGGTGATAGGTTATTTATTCCTGCGTACAACGGACCGGATGGCTGCGGCGGGCGCAGAAACCAGGATTTATAGATATAATGTCGTCTACGTTGACATTATATCATGTTTTATCTATTATTTACTATATCATCTTATTTCTTCCGTATCTTGTTGGTTTTTTTCGTAAATATGGTTTTTTTTGAACCATTACGGAAAATACTTATAATCCTTATTATCCTTTGCCATTCTGATACTGCTCTCATGAACGGCTTCTGCTTTCAGGGAAATACGCCCATCCGGCCGGAAGAACTTCTGCCTCTGGACAACGCCCGGTATACCCGCACCAATCAGGGAAAGCCAGGCTTGCCCGCCTGATTCAGCTGTTGGAAAATGAAGGCCGCATTGCAGACATTTTGGAAGCGGCAAAGAATGCCGCGGTCAGGAACAGATTATATAAAAAGTACGGGCTATAGCAGCGTGTGAAAACGGACTGCTATGCCGCCCGCAGAAACAGAGGGACTCTTCCATTCATTGGAGGGGTCCCTCTCTCTTTTCCTTACAAAAATAAACAGTGATTGTCCAGCGCTTTCACAGTTACAATAAATACTATATTACCCCAAATCCGGTTCCGCCAGCAGGGAAATACTGTCTGCGCATTTTCCTTCCGATTCAAAAAGAATGATTTCGTTCTCCCCTTTTTTCAGAAGCGCTCCCGGCAGATACAACCTTTTCTGCGGACCTGCCTCCCAGAACCTTCCCAGATGGAAGCCATTTACAAAGACACAGCCCTTTCCCCAGCCGCTGCAGTCCAGGAAGGTATCTCCAGGCGCCTCCACCGTAAAGGCAAACCGGTAAAACGCAGGCATTCCCTCATTATAGCCTCTGGTAAAATCCAGCTTCTCCAGGTTATCCATGGGAAGGCAGTACTGCTGCCAGCCATGCTGGGCGAAACAGTCGTTTATCATAACGCAGCCGTCGATTCCCTTCCTCTGCCAGTTTATCATAGGCCCATAATTGACCCTTCCCATGTTTTCCATGAGAATATCCAGCCGGATATCCTGCGATACTGTCGTCTCCACCTCATGGCGTTCCAGAAGCTCCCTGTCCATTGCAGTGAGAATCCTTTTTCCATCGGCAAAGCAAATGGCCCGATCCGCCGCCTGATAAAGCCTGATGCTGTGCAGCTGTCTCTCCGTATGCAGAACCGAGGAATACAGGGTATAACCATAGCACTGTCCAAGCCGTTCCATGGACATGGGACTGAGTGTCTCTACAGGCTCCGCCAGGCAGTCCAGCGCATGGAACAAATCTACCTTCTGCGAAACATTGCATGTGCCATAGGCAGTTCTTTCCCGGAAATTCTTTTCTTCCCCATCTTCTCCGGATAATTTGCTGCCGGCAATACTTTCATCCGTCTCCGGCTCCGCCCCTTTTCCACGATGCCTGCTGATGATCTCCTGGAAACGTCTGTATTTCTCCGTAATCTGTCCGTCCTCGGTAAGCAGGGCGTCATAATCGTAGGAAGTCACATCCGCCGTCAGGTGATCTCCGTAATTGGATCCGTTCATAAAGCCGAAGTTAGTGCCGCCTTCAAACATATAAAAGTTCACATTTCCCAGCTCCAGAAGCTCCTCCAGCTCCTTTGCGGCAATTTCCATATTGCCCTTATGGTGCTTCTCATCGCGCCAGGCATCGAACCAGCCTATCCAGAATTCCGTGCACATACAGGGACCGCCGTCCGTATATTCCTCCAGAATGGAAAAAGCCCTTTTCGTGCCTGAGCCGAAATTCGCGGTGGGAAGCACACCGTCAATCCTGGTATTGGAAAGCATGTTATGCCCCGGCCCGTCGGATGCAAAAAGAGGCACCGTAATTCCCTGTCCGCGCATCATATCCCGCAGGCTTTCCAGATATTTCTTATCATTGCCGAAGGAGCCGTATTCATTTTCCACCTGAAGCATGATGACGGGGCCGCCGTGATCAATCTGGAGCGGCGCCAGCAAAGGCATCAGCCTGTCATAATAGGCTCTCACATGGCAAAGATATCTTTCATCGCTGGTTCTTAAGGCCATATCCCCCTGTGCCAGCAGCCAGGCGGGCAGGCCTCCGAAGTCCCACTCCGCGCAGATATAGGGCGAAGGGCGCAGAATCACCCACAGCCCCAGCTGCTGTGCCTTCCGGATGAAAGACACTATGTCCAGCATGCCGTGTACCTTTTCCCCATAAAAGTCAAACCTGCCCTTTTCAGGCTCATGCATGTTCCATGGGATGTAGGTTTCCACGGTATTGCAGCCCATCTCCTTGAGCTTCCGCAGCCTGTCCTCCCAGTATTCGGGAAGGACCCTGAAATAATGGATTCCTCCCGAAATAATCTGGAACGGTTTTCCGTTCAGATAAAATTTGTCCCTGATTTCAAAGGTTCCTGTGTTTGTCATCATAATAGATTCCAATTTCAGTCAATGAAGTCTTTCCTCTTGCTTTAAGCACTCTGAACCTCAGAACCTGCGTATGTACCGTGGGGAAACGGCATATTCTCTGATAACCCACTGTGGCAGCCCTGTAAATTTCCTGAAATCCCCCTGCTGCCGGAATCTCCAGGCAAAATTCCTCAATATGCTGTCCAAGCTCTATGGTTTCCTTAATGGTCACCAGATTTATTTCTCTTTCCCCTGTCAGATGAATTTCAATCGCAGGAAGTTCTTCGGAAGCGGCTTCATAAAACTGTCCCCTGTCCTTATTTAGTACCGCGCCGGCATCCCTTCCCTTTCCGTCTGCAGTCGTCTGATTATATCATAATAGCCATCCCAATCATAGTCCTGAAGTTTATCTTTTGAACGGCAGGCGCCGTCAAACCAGACGCAGAACAGTTCACCGTAATTACTGCACAGCTCCGACAGCTGGTTTTTGAAAAACACGTCATATTCCGGTGTGCCGTATGTCTTTTCATGCATATCCCATGGGGAAAGATAAACGCCGAACTTCAGGCCTTCCGCATAACAGGCCTCGGAGACCTCTTTTACGATATTCCCTTTTCCATCCTTCCACGGGCTGTTCCTGACACTGAATTCCGTATATTCACTGGGCCAGAGGCAAAAGCCTTCATGATGCTTACAGGTCAGCAGCAGGCCTTTCATGCCTGCTGCCTTAAATGCCCTGACCCACTGATACGGATCGAATTCCGGGATATATTTTACTTCGGAATCGACTCCTGTATCCATGGTTCTCTCCTTTACTTATTCTGCCGAATCGTAACGATCAAAAATCTGCTACTTTACTTCCAGGTAATGACTTAAGCCCTCATTTTCAAGATCTTTCAGATAATTATCCCAATCCGCATTGACGTCGCTTTCACCGGCGATCCATTTTGCCAGCTGGTTCTTGGAATAAACCTGGAGGTCGTATAGTTTATACGAGCTTGTGGCGGATTGCAATATTTATCCCCCATCTCCGGCTAATTTGCTGTTGCCAGGTTATTACTGTCACATTACTGTCTTCCCCCATTTATTCCGGATGTGAACAGTAACGCGCCTGCATATCATAATAGTATTGCAAAAGGAAATACTTGTTTTCTTCCTAATCCTTTGCTATTATTATTTTGCGAAACGAAATTTAGCGGATAAATTCATGGCGGTGTTTCAGCCGCTTTTCTGAATGAATCTTTGGGAACTCTCCCATATATTCCAATGTTCAAATAATAATCGTCCGGTATAAAAACTATCGGCAAGTTTGTTTTTTTCTAAATACTAATTGATTTTTGTCGTTAAAAAATTTATAATTACAGGAGATAATTATGGGTAAAAAAGATATTACCCTGAATGCTTTTCTGGGAGATGCGCATATTTTTGCAGATCTTCTGAACGGATGCTGCTTTCAGGGAAAAACAGTCATCCTTCCGGAAGAGCTTCTGCCGTTGGACAGTGCCCAGTATACCAGCACCAATCAGGGAAAACCCGGAAAAAAATACAGAGATTTGAAAAAGCTGTGGTATCAGGAAGAACCAGTTGCCATATTTGCGGTAGAGAATCAGGAATGCAGAGACTATCGGATGCCTGTCCGTTGTATGCGCTATGACGCGGATGAATACGAACGTCAGATTAAGGCTTTTGAAGCGGAACAAAAATCCGTCAGTATAATTTTCAGGCCTGGGAAAGCCATATCGCTGCTGCCCGTGCTGACCATTGTTTTATATTATGGGCAGGAGGAATGGACGGTTCCCCGCAGACTGTCCGAAATGATTGCTTTTCGATCTAAAACGGCGCGCTTCAGAGAACAGATTCCGGACTATCCTCTGCGCCTAATCTCAGTAAGGAAAGATATGGATATAGAATTGTTCCATACTGAGCTGAGAGAGGTTATGGGAATTCTACAGCGTGTGGATGACAAACGGGCCATGCAGATTTTTTTTGAAAATAACAGAGCCGCTTTTTCAAGGCTGACGGAACAGGCCTTTGAGGTAATTGTCAACTGTACCAATTCACCAAAACTGAGAAAATATATGCTGGAAAATAAGGAAGGAGAATGTGTTGATATGTGCAGAGCTTTTGAAGAATGGATGGAACACTGCAGGACGGAAGGTATAAAAGAAGGCATAAAAGAAGGCGAAAACAGATTTGCCCGGCTGATACAGCTGCTGGAAAGGGATAGCCGTTATTCAGATATTTCCAAGGCTGCGGACAATCCTGTCATTAGAAACAGACTGTACAGAAAGTACGGACTGTAAAGGTTTTGGAAAAAGTACCGATATATAATAGATCCCATATACGTCATGGATAAATAAATATAGCCGATTATGCTTCAGAAACAGACTCACCGGCTGACCGTTTTTTCGTGAACTTACTGAGGGATTCTTCCGTTCTTATTGGAGGAATCCCTTTGTTATTTTCTCAAATATCAGTTCATTTTTCTCTTATTATTTCATTCTTATAAAAACCATCGCCCACACGAAAAGCCATGGCACAGTAAACTTTACAAATCTTCCCTTATTAGTCAAAAAATAATCATATTGCAGACTATTCATACCTTCATATGAAGCTATATCTGACTGAAATCCCACAGCATCTTGCGCTTCTTTATCCGGAGTTGCCAGATATATTCCTTCCACATCTCCGTCTGTAAGTACGGTAAATTCCAGTTCACGCTGTACCTGGGGCCGTTCCTTCCCCCGGTTCCAATAATCATCACTGCATCCGCACAGATTGATCAGGCTGATGCTCTTTGCTCTTTCGCTCTGACGAATAATTGTCCAGATTCTGCCGGCTGCCTACCGAAAATTTTACCGAGCCCCTCCTTACAGATGCACTTCATGGAGCCATCTGTGCATTACTTTCCCCTGATAAGCCAGCCCGTATTTCCGAGTCCCAGCAGATAGCGGAAAATGCCCGTAAATACATCCTGTCCCATTATCAGGAGCAGATAAGTCTTTCACAGATAGCAGAAGAAATCGGCGTCAACAGCTGCTATCTGAGTGATATCTTCCATAAATATATGGGGGAGCCCTGTTCCCGCTATCTGCTTCGCATTCGAATGGAACAGGCGGCCCGGCTTCTGAAAGAAAATCCAGGAGAAAAGATATACAAAATTGCTGAACACACCGGTTTCGTCAGTTACCTTTGCCGTTTTGAAAGAACACTATTCATCATCCTTTTCAAAATACTTATCCCTCCACTTCCGGCCAATCTGCTGCAGCCGGATTGCTGTCTGCGCCAGTTCGTCATACTGGCGTTTTGCCTGCAGGAGCTGTTTTTCGTAGCCTTCCCTGCATTTGGCCAGCTTTTCCTCGTATTCTCCCCGCAGGCGGTTTACCTTTCCTTCGTATTCCTTCCGGCACTGGATCAGGCGCTCTTCCCGTTCCTGCTGAAGTTCTCCCATTTTGGCCAAGGCCACCGCCTGTATTTCTTCTTTCTGAAGCTCCCAGCCTTCCTTTTCCTCCTGCCAGGCCGCCTGAAGGCTGTTCAGCCTCCGGCCGTGCTCTTCCTCTCCCACCTGCCGTCTTTCTTCAAAAATAAGCCCGCTCTTCCATTCAAAAACCCGGACCTCTCCGCTGATTTTGTCCACACAGGTAATTACCGTCCCCGCATCCGTTGCCGTCACATGAAAACCCAGCGCATTTTTTCCCACAAGATCATTCTTCCCTGCCAGATCATTTCTCCTGCCCTTCTGCTCCTGGTTCTCATCCTGTCCGCCGCCCTTTCTGGCGCCGTCCCCGACAGGGCTTTCCTTTTCAAAGACCACTCCCCGGCAGTTCTCCTGATACGGCATGCAAACGTAAAGTCCATACCCCTTTTCCCGTCCGGAAAAGGCCTGGTAGAACAGATACAAATCCCCGTCCCTGACTACCAGATGCAGATTGCAGAATCCGTACCCAAGCGGTCCGTCCGTAAGAATGATCCGCGCAGGGCCGTTTCCCAGCGTATCCAGTATAATCGTATGCTCCAGGTTTTCATACACATAACACACCGTATCCCGAAAAACCCGCGCCTCAAAATGCGCCAGATAATCTCTCTTTACCTCTATTGGCAGCATCCCCCTTGCAAAGGGCAGCAGGCAGTATAATACGGAGTTGCCCTGGGCATACAGCGCCACTCTCTGTCCATCCGACATTTCAAAAATCTGGTAAGCCATGGTGTTTCCTCCTAGTATAATAATGGTGTAGTCAAGAACGACTACTGGTTAACAGTTAC
>OLQH01001190.1_pt1 | contig 22131 bp, 31 predicted proteins | sample 1672671 | NCBI WGS metagenome assembly OLQH01 (sample SAMEA3136712, study PRJEB25190) | human gut metagenome
GATCCACGAGGACGATACCCGCAATCAGCACAGAGAGGACTGGCGGCAGCAGATGCTGAGTAGGAGGGTGGAAGAATAAAAATGGCAATATATAGAGAAGTGACAACAGATGTTTACTGTGATGTATGCGGAGAAAATATATTGAGCTGGAGTAGTAGTAGAGTTGGAGTAAGTAAAGCTTGGGCGGCATACTACGCAAGGCAAGAAGGATGCACGACAGGAAAAAAGATCGTTTGCAAGCAATGCCGCATAAATAAGCGCATGGAAAAGTGTAGTCTGCGAAAGAAATATGGTGCTACAGATACGAATGGCACATGCTCTGGAATCCCGGACAAATTTAATGACGAGACAACAGAAAAGTGCAGACAATGTATTGCATATTCTTCATTTGATTGGAACAAAGAGAAAGGACGGTTAAAAAAATGAACGTATTAGAAAAGATTTTGGATGAGATAGAAGAGAAAATAAAAAACACTAATAATTGCAGCGAAAATCTTGCGTTTATTGATGGAATACAGTATGGGCTTATTGAAGCGAAGAGAATCATCTGTTCCCACATAGACGAGGTTTCGAATGATGGTTGATTCAGAGGAAACCAAAAGATACAAAGCGAAACAGATGCGATACAAAAAACCAATCGCAAAAGATCTTAATTTGGACAAGATAAAAGAAGACCTGTGGGATATACAAGAGGCCTGCGAGGAAATTCGTTGGTACACTGATTCTGAGGACGGAGAAGATTCTCTTGTCAATGCACTGGCCGGAGATGAAGATGAAGCTTATGAATTCAAAATGGCATTTGCTGATCTTTGCGCGGAATGTGAAAGAATGCAGGAGGATCTGCAAGAAGAGTGGGTTCCAGAGTGCTTCGATATTTTCTTTGTTGTGGCAGGAGCTGGAGATCTGTTTGGTTGGGATTCTTATGAGCAAGATTATTTTGGTATTGATTGCGCGGAATCTTGGGCGGAAGACGAAGCTAAAAAGAAATTGAAGCAAATGACAAAGGATGAACTTATAGCTTCTGTTCGTCAATGCTTCAAGGTATACCAGGCATACATAAGCTTGAAAAATAGGTACGATTCGCTGAAAGCTGCTATTGATATTCTTCGGGATCAGAACACAGGGTATTTGCAGGTGATAAAAGAAATCGAAAAGCTATATGAATTAGCAAGCAAGGACGAGTGGACAATGAACGAGTACAGTAAAGAATCCAGAGAATGGAAAAGATATACAGATGCTCTGCCGCAGGAAGCATGGATTGTTTGAATAATTTAGTATTCAATGAGGAGGAATAAACCATGAACAAAGACTGTAACGGCTGCTTCGGGGCAGCAGGAGACGATTGCCAGAAATGCCCGGAAGAAGCTGACAAAAGCCAGAAGGAAGAGACTCAGGAGTTATTTGAGGAGGTGCAGCATGTACAAAAACAGTGAAGGATACCCTGATCAGGTACAGGGAGAAGCCCTAAACGGTGTCAGACGAGAGGAACGGCAGCGAGCCCTGGAACGTAAACACGGGTACAGCCGTGGGCAGAAAATTGTAGTCGAAGCAAAAGTGCGGGAAGACCAAGGCAGCAGACGCATGATTGCAAAGAAGAAAATCACATACACAGTAAAACAGCTTTTCCCGTATTGTATTCTTCTGGAGGATAAGCATGGAATCAGAATCTGTCCAAGCTATACCAGACTGGAAGCAATGATACGTGGATCGGAAGAGGATTAAATAATTCAGGAGGAGACAATGGACGAAAAAGAACTGACAGAAAATGAGAAGAAAAAAGAATATCTGAAATCGTATAAAAAAGCATTAAGAAGAGAACAGCGTATTCTTGACGAGATCCAGTGTCTCCGCCTGGACAAAATGTTTCCTTCCATTGTCCAGGATGGGATGCCGCACGGCAGCAGTCAGACGGACTTATCAGGATATGCGGCGACCTTAGATGAAATGATTGAAGATCTTAAAAGAGAGCGCTTGGAAAAGGTCAAGATACGCAAGAAGATAGAGAAGAGCATCCGGAACCTAGAGGACGAGGACGAACAGGAAGTGTTGAGATTAAAGTACATAAATGGATGGGAATGGGAAGACATCGCTGTAGAAATTGGGTATGGATTAAGAAATACTCATTATATCCACAGTAGAGCGTTAAAAAATCTGAGTATTGAATAAAAGTTTGCATAGTATTGCACACGCACCTTATGATATAGTGTAAATGGAATTTGATGAACAAAATCATTAATTCCTCCATCTCACGGCAGTCAGTTTCATAGCCTGGCTGCCTGAATCGTTCCTCTCCCCCGAGGACATATATTTGAAAAGAACTCCGTAGAAATTACGGGGTTCTTTTCAGTTGAAATTATTAATACTCTTGTGTATACTAAATATATATTTTGAGAGAGGGTACTACTGAAGTGGACAAATTTTTAGAAAAACGAATGACAAAGGTATTTTGTATATATGTAAATCCAATAATTATTGGTATATTAGTTCCAATTATTATTGAGTCGTTCCAAATTAAAAGCGTTAAATTTTGGACATCGTGTATAGTAGCGGTAGGTCTGTCTGCATTTTACATTTTTACTACCTGGAAATACGAAAAAATAGCTAACGAGAAAAATCAAAGTAGAGAAGCGTTAACAAAGAAAATGAATTATGTTTTAAGTGAAAATGAAATTCTAAAAAAAGAGGCGAAGTCTTTTGAGAGAGGAATGCGCGAGTTAGCAACATTATGTTATGACTCATCGAGAAGTTTAAATCAAGTATCACATAACATACTTCGGGGAGATACAACTCTTGAGGTATGGAATTTTAAAAAAGTAGCTACAGGTATTTGTAATAGTGTTTATAGTTTGCTATGTGATTTATGCAAACCATACGATGATTTTACCGTAAATATAATGTTGTCTGATCCAACTGCAACAGGGACTAAGAGAAACATCACAATGATTGCTCATAAGGGGAAATTTGAAAAATATCCCAGAAGATTCGAAGAAAAATTATATTTTAACAAATACAGTACTTTTTATGCTGTAAAAGTTTGCAAAAGCAATAAGACTGATATAAGAATTCTTACAACAAAAGAAGAAGTGAACGAGAAATTTGTTTATGTAGATGAGGAACATCCGGATTATAGCCAATATATTGGAATTCCAATGGTCTGTTCTGGAAATAAAATTATATGCTTGTTACAAATTTGTTCATTTGGAAAAAGTAAAATTGCTGATAGTAAAGCAGATATTTTAAAACTTGTTACCAGGTATATTTTTCCATTTGTTCATTATGCGTTGTTATCATATAAAGTGGAGAAATGTTTGGTAAGTAGTGTTTCTATTATTGAAAAGGAGGAGGAAAAAAAGGATGGCCAAAAATAAATTGACTAGAAGTGATATTGATAAAGCAATTCCTCCGCGTGAAAAAGATGAGGCAATCCGGCAAAGCGAAAGATATGAAATGGAGTATAATATTAGCAAAAAAGAGCTGGATGAAATATTAGAAAAACTAGAACAATTAATGGAATTATTAAAAGAAAAAGAGTAATTAGATTACGATGTTTGATAATATTACTCGGTATAGCAGATTGATTTTAGTAGCAAAATACATAGGCACCTTTCGGGGTGCTTTTCTTATGCAAAAAATCTATTATCGTACAGCGTGCACAGCCCCAGCAGTATTTACTCATTGGTTTCTTTACTTGTTTTAGCAGTAAATACCTCCTTTCTAGCGGTCGCAATCGGCGGTCGTGTATGGGGATGGCAGGACTGTATTAATATAAATAACAAAACGACGAATCAAGGTGATGAAACATGGCCAGAGCGCCAGATGAAAGAATTGAACAGGCGAAGGCTATGTACTTAGAAGGAATGAAATTGGTTGAGATTGCAAGTCAACTAAATCTTCCAGAGGGAACGGTTCGCAGGTGGAAATGTACCCATAAATGGGATAGCGAACGTTCGGATAAAATAACGAGCGTTCGCAAAAGAAAAAGAGGTGGTCAGCCAGGGAATAAAAATGCTACGGGACCGCCTGGAAATAAGAATGCTGAAAAATATGGTTTCTTCAGCAAGTATCTCCCGGATGAGACCCGGGAGATTTTTTCTGCCATTGACCAGGCGGATCCACTGGACCTTCTCTGGCACCAGATACAGATAGCCTACGCTGCTATTATCCGGGCACAGAAAATTGCTTATGTGAGAGATCAGCAGGACAAGACGATTGAGAAGGTGGAAGAGAAAGACGGTAACGTCATAGGGGAACGCTGGGAGGTGCAGCAGGCCTGGGATAAACAGAATGAGTTCCTGAAAGCCCAGGCACGCGCCCAGGGAGAATTAAGAGCTTTGATCAAGCAATATGACGAGATGCTGCATAAAGACTGGGAGAGCGCTTCTGAAGAGCAGCGCTGCCGGATTGAACATATCAGAGCGCAAACAGAACGTATTTCAACAGTGAATCAGAGTGGAGATGAGGACGGGGTGGTGATCATCAATGATCTGCAGAAAAGAAGTGAAACTATCGGAGATAGTAATTCCGAAATATCAGGAAGTATTTGATTCCAGGTACAAGCATATCATCATGACTTCCGGAAGAGCAGGTACAAAGTCGAGCTGTGCTGCAATCCGTACAGACTATCAGATTGTATCAGATCCATTTGCTTCTGCTGTGGTATTACGCAAGCATCACAATAAGTTGAGAAAAACGGTATATAAGGAAATGCTGAGAGGTATTAACCGGCTGGGAATTCCGAAGAATCGTTTTTATATCACCAGAAGCCCGATGGAGATCACATATAAAAAATATAATACTACAATTTATTTTTCAGGATCAGATGGTATTGATGATACCAAAGGTATTATTGATGAGGATAAGCCGATTAAGCTTGTTGTGATTGATGAGCTGACAGAGTTTTTCGATGATGGCGAAGGGGAAGATGAACTGGCAAATATTGAAGCTACTTTTGTCCGTGGAAACAGCGCCGGATTTCAAATGATCTATCTGTATAATCCTCCGAAGAATCCCAATGCTCCGGTAAATGTCTGGTGTAAGAAAATGGAAAAGCGCCCGGATTGCATCCACATACATACAGATTACAGGGATGTGCCTGTGGAGTGGCTGGGACAGGATCTGATAGATTCCGCAGAAGCAATGAAATCAGCAGATCCTAAAATGTACCGCTGGACCTGGCTGGGAGAACCAGTTGGAGTAGATGAATTGATTTATTATATGTTTTCAGAGCGTCACAGACAGGCGCCTGACCCAGAGCGTGTATACGAAAGAGTATATATTGGCGGTGACTATGGACAGCAGAATGCAACAACCTATCAGGCTTTTGGTCTTGATACTTACCAACATAAATTGCAGGGGTTGAACGAATTTTATCACAGTGGAAGAGATACCGGAAAGCAGAGAAGTCCGTCAGAATATGCTCAGAATCTTATAGAACTAATGGAAGAAGTTCATGAACAGCATGGAACAAGAGTTTTTTATATTTATCTGGATCCTTCAGCAAAGGGCTTGCAGGAAGAGATAAGAAGGTCTGTACATAGCACAGCCCTGGATTATTCGGTACTGGTTCGTGATGCGGAAAATGATGTGGCGCTTGGCATCAGCAGAGTTCAGAAAGTGCTGACTTTTGGAATCATGAGTATTGCGCCGGCGCAAGAAAACCTGATCCGTGAAATGGGGCTGTATCAATATGATAAAAAATCTATTGAGAAAGGCAAGGAGATTCCGGTTAAAGAAGAGGATCACGGATGCGACGCAACCCGTTACGCTGTCATGGGGGCGTGGAAGTATGTAAAACGTTGGTTGCCGGCAGATATCGAAGAAGAATAATCAAAGATGGAGATGAAAGAAGATGGATATTTTTAGTTATTTTCGCAGGAATGGGATCGATACTCTGGATGCGACTTTTTACCGGAAAATTGAAGAATGGAAAAGCTGGTATAACGGAAATGTCCGTAATTTTTCTTTTTATCGGGTATACACCGGACAGGGAAGTTATACAAAACGAAAAAGAAAAACAATGGGTATGGCAAAGAAAGTGTGTGAGGACATTGCAGATCTGCTGTTAAATGAGCGGGTAAAATTTGTTTTTTCGGATGATGCAACAGGAGCTTTTGTGCAGGAAGTCTTGGATGAAAACCAGTTTCTGGTGTTTGGAAATGATTATCAGGAGCGTAAGGCTTATACGGGTACGGTTGCTTATATACCTTATCTGTATGATGCAGAGATTGAAGCGGATGGAGCGGTCACTTCCGGAAAGATTGGCATTAACTATGTGAGTGCAGGTAATATCTATCCGGTAAGCTGGCAAAGAGGAAAGGTTACGGAGTGTATCTTTACGTTTCCGCATACAGTAAATCGGAAAAAGTATATACAGGTACAGTATCATAAACTGGAAAATGGGCTGTATGTGATTGAAAATACAGTTTTGGAGGCGATCACGGGCAGCAGGGAAGGGAAGGAACTGAAGCGTGAAGAGTGGAAGCAACTACGTCCATTTAGAAACCTGACTGCAAGGATAGAAACCGGAAGTCCGGATCCACAGTTTGTAATAGACAGGCTGAACATTGTAAATAATGCGGATGCAGATGAGAGTAATCCTATGGGCATAGCTATCTTTGCTAATGCAATAGACACATTGAAAAAGCTGGATATTGAATTTGATTCTTACTGCAATGAATTTGAACTTGGAAAGAAACGTATCTTTGTTGCTCCGGAAATGATGAAAAACATAGATGGATCTATGGCATTTGATCCGGAAGATACGGTGTTTTACAAAATGCCGGATGATTACGACAAGGAGAAAGAGGGGCTGATTCATGAAGTGGATATGCAGATTCGGGCAGAGAGCCACAGCAAAGCAATTAATGATGATCTGAATTATTTGTCGCTGAAGTGTGGATTTGGTACAGAAAGATATCGTTTTGACAGTGGACAGGCGAAGACTGCAACAGAAGTAATTTCGGAAAACTCAGATATGTATCGAATGTTAAAAAAACATGAGATTATATTGGAGGATGCGATACGGCAGCTTATCAAAATTATTATCCGGTTAGGCAGGATTTTAAATTATCCCCTTAATGAGAAGACAGAGATCACTGTGGACTTTGATGATTCTATTATTGAAGACAAAGAATCAGAGAGAAATACAGACAGACAGGATGTAAGCATAGGGGCTATGTCATTGGTGGAATACAGGGCAAAATGGTATGGGGAAACAGAGGAACAAGCAGCCAGGAAAGTGCAAAATCCGGCGGAGGTGATTGAATGACACAGGGACAACTGGAAAAGTTACCGCTGAAAATAAGCAGAATATTTTCTGATCTGGAAATCAGGATTATGACCGATATTGTCCGCAGGATCAAAGAGAATGGTTTTTCTACGGCATCCTCAGACTGGCAGATCACTCGCCTGCAGCAGCTTGGAAAATCGGAAGAGGATATTAAAAAATGGATTCAGGAAGCACTAAAAGCATCCGATGAAGAAATGGATCGTATTTTCTCAGATGAGGCATACAGAGAATACTATGGACATGACAGGTACTATAAAGTTTCCGGATTTGAGCAGATACCACTGGAAGATAATGCTCCCCTGCAACAGACTATAGGAGCAGTAAAAAGGCAGATATCCGGAGAATATAAAAACCTGGCAAACTCTATGGGATTTGCCATCAGAGGTGCGGATGGACGGATTACCTATTCGCCGCTAATGGAATTTTACCGCTCCACCATGGATGGCGCAGTGATGGATATTGTAAGCGGAGCGTTCTCTTATAATCAGGTACTTTCGAGAACTATTAAGAAAATGACGGATTCCGGTGTGCGTTGGATAGATTATGATTCCGGACATCATAACCGGATTGATGTTGCTGCCAGAAGGGCGATTATGACAGGGTTTCGACAGGTTCAGGGAAAAATCAATGAACAGGTTGCGAAAGATCTGGGAACTGACAGCTATGAAGTAACTTATCATGTAGGTGCACGACCGGAGCATCAAAAGTGGCAGGGGCGTGTATGGACTATGGAGCAGCTTCAGAGTGTGTGCGGTCTTGGTACAGTGACTGGATTAAAGGGCGCAAACTGTTATCATGATTATAATGCATTTATTCCTGGTGTTTCTGTGAGGAGCTACACAGATAAGCAACTGAAACAGATGATGAAAGAGGAAAATACACCCAAGACCTATAATGGAAAGCAGTATACCACATATGAGGCTCTTCAGCAGCAACGCCGAATGGAATCGGCCATGCGAAAAAGCAGGCAGGATATCAAGCTCCTTCAGGAAGGCGGAGCGGATGAGATGGAGGTTATGCTCAAAAAAGCAAAATACCAGGGCCAGATGCAGACTTACAGGGCTTTTTCTGAAAAGATGGGACTTCCGGAGCAGATGAAGAGGGTATATCAGGATGGGCTGAGAGGGAAGTTTACACCGACCAAAACAGAACTTAAAAAAATAGAACCCCCAATATTGAAAAATGCAGCTGGTAAGGATATAATCAAGGTAGAAAAAAATAAATTAACGGGAATTCCTGGTTCCATTACACAGAAAACAGGACGACAAGGCGGCATTGAAAGAAATTATTATGGCTTAGATGGGCGTCAAGAAAAACAGATATGTAATCATAATCATGGGAATGCGAAAGCGCATCCGTTTGGAAAAAATGGTGAGCATGCACATGATTATATTTATGATGACAATGGTAAATTGATAGGCAGACCAACAAGAGAGTTATCAGCGGATGAAAGAAAGGAGAATGGAGACATTTTATGAAGATTAAGGAACTGAGAAATCATATCGAGAATCTGATTTCAGATTTGGAGTTCTCCTATGATGGAGTAGACGGCTCTATTTGCCCCATAAATAGAAATGAGATATATCTTTCTTACGGACATAACAACTATGATGCGAGGAGTGTTGATGAGGCTATGAAAATGCCCTTCATTGCTGGACAGGCGCTTGAAAACATAGGAGAAAAGTTAGAATTTTATTAATATCATCAGTCAAAAAAGATGGTATTTTGACATTCACTCCAGGAAGTGTGTAGAAAAGTATGTCAAGAAAGGTTAACTGTCCATTGGTAGACACAGAAATTGAAAATATTGACTGTATTGAAAACTCGGATGCGGTAGACGGAATACTCAAGAAAGACACGGTACCAGAAAGATTTAAAAAGAAACCGAATTGGGAAAAAAATATGTGAAAAATGTAAATGGCATGGATATTAAAACATCTTATATGTATAAAGAAGAGTTTGAGTATATTAAGATAGTAAAAGAATTGTACCCAACACTTCCTTGGAGGTGATTTTATGAATCCGTACGAAATGAATAAAGTAATAAAAAAGTTAAGGAATGGAGAAAAGGTGCTTTGTCACCATTGCAAAAAAGGATACTTTGAATCCTGTGGCGATTACAAAACGTCACCAGGATTCCAATGCAGTTATTGTAAAACGAGAATAAATATCAGTTAGATACCACCAGTCAGAAAATGGCAGGTGGTATTTTTATATTCATTTTTAAGAAAGAACGAGGTGAAAAGCTATGATTATTACAGGAATGAAACATTTTGAAAGCGTATGTCAGAAGAAAATGGTGGAGTGGTACAACAAAAACAGACCGAAAACATCTGTTGATTTAGGGGATGTGTTTATTGTTTGGAGCTGTAAAACTCTCCAGAACTATAAATGCCTGGTATCCACTACAGTATCTGGTGATGGCATCTATGCAGAATATACATTTAATGGAGATAAGCAGGAGCTCTATGAGGATGTTTATAAGAAACTCACAAATACCTGTCATACAGAAGAATGATACAAAAATATAAAATAACCAAAGATGCGGATATGTTGGCGCCAAACTGGCTGACAGACCGCATAGACTATAAAACAGTAAAATTTTTGTACGGCATCTGTGATGGCGCAGAAATCTTGAAAGGGGTGAGGGTAAATGACCAGACGGCCAAAATCGGTGATACGATTTGCTTTGATGGTAAGAGGTTATCAGTAGAAAGGCGGTGATCCAGATATCTCCCTTTGAGGCGCGGGGTTAGGCGTCTTATTTTTGTACTCATTTTAGGAGGTGTGCAAGTGATTCATGTAAGAGTTCATAAAAACGGAATTGAAATGTATGGTCATGCAGAATGCAGTGTAAATGGTCAGGATATTGTTTGTGCTGCTATTTCCGCACTGACTTGCAGTTTGATTAATTCACTGAGTGATCTTGCCATGGAAAATATCCGACAGGAGACAGGCAGCGGCATGACTGTAATTGCGTGGCAGAAGCTTACGGATAAAGGTAAGTTGTTGGTAGATTCCTGGTATCTGTCTCTGTTGGATATCAACAGGGAATATAACTGCATAAAATTTATTTAAACCGTCTGGGGATTACAGGCGGTTTTATTATGCCCAAAACGTGAAGGCATAAAAAGCTCGGAAAGTTCACGTACTGAAAGCGGAGGTTATTTTATGTTAAAAAATGTGATGAACCTGCATTTATTTGATGAAAGCGGGGAGGGTGGCAACGGAGGCCAGACAAACTCCGGAGATAATGGCAACGGCAGCCAGGGAAATGCCGGAGCAACGTATACATATCAGCAGGCGGAGGAAATTGCAACGGCAAGGGCCCAGCGTGCGGAGCAGGCGGCACTTAAATCGTTCTTTCAGCAGCAGGGGATGAGCGATATAGAAGTACAGCAGGCTATTGCGGATTATAAGGCCAACAAAGAAAAGAATAAGCCGAATGTGTCGGAAATTGAAAAAGAGAGAGATACCTATAAACAGCAGGTTGAGCAGATGAACAACGAAAAGGTTCTGACGTCCAAAGGCGTAAAATCGGAAGATCTGGACTATGTCATGTTCAAGGTCACAAAGCTGGTGGATGATAAGACTGATTTTAAAAAGGCTGCGGAAAAGTTCCTGAAGGACAATCCAAAATATGCAGGAGCTGGGACATACCGCATTGATACTTCATCTGGTTCTGAAGGAAAGGGAGCAGGGGGAAGCCTGAATTCTTCCATCAATGATGCAATCCGCCAGGCGGCAAGAAGATAATGGAGGTAAGAAGATGAATAAAAACAGAATGAATTTAAGGTTGTTTGATAATGATGCGCAGCTTATTGACCGTACTGGAGCTGAATCTCTGATTCCGGTACAGGAATCTAATGAGATTATCCAGGGAGTGGTTTCCCAGTCAGCAGTACTTACCAGAGGAAAAAAACTGGCAAATATGACATCAAAACAGTACAAAATGCCTGTTCTTGATATGCTGCCTATCGCTTACTTTGTAAATGGAGATACCGGTCAGAAGCAGACTACAAAGCAGGCATGGGATAAAAAGTTTATTACTGCAGAGGAAATCGCGGTGATTGTTCCGGTTCCGGAGGCTGTGCTGGATGATTCTGATTATGATATCTGGGGAGAGGTAAAACCGAGAATTGTGGAAGCGTTTGGCCAGAAGATTGACGGAGCAATTTTGTTTGGGGCGGACAAGCCTTCCACTTGGAGAGACGATGTAGTAGCCACAGCAACAAAAGCCAATGCGGTTGTTACTCTGGGAGAAGAAGACAGTATTTATGACAAGATCATGGGAGAGGAAGGGGTGATCAGCAAGGTAGAGGCCTCTGGATTTTTTGTAAATGGACACATGGCAGACATTTCTATGAGAGCAAAACTCAGAGGTTTAAAAGATACTACCGGACAGCCGATTTTTAAGAGCGACATGCAGAGTGGAACGAATTATTATCTGGACGGTTCTCCTATGAACTTTCCGAACAATGGAGCTTTTGATAAATCAAAGGCGCTTATGATTTCCGGAGACTTCTCCCAGCTTGTGTATGCAATCCGTCAGGATATTACTTTTAAACTGTTTACAGAGGGCGTTGTTCAGAATACAGATGGAAGCATTGCATACAATCTGATGCAGAATGATATGGTAGCCCTTCGTGCGGTTATGCGCCTTGGATGGGAGATCCCGAATCCGATCAACGCTCTGCAGAAGGACAAAAACAAGAGATGTCCGTTTGCAATTATGAAAACAGGAGCGTAATTAGCAGGAGTGTGAGGAACCATGTTATATGTGCCATATATGTATTATGAGAATTATTCAGATTCCCCGGTCATAAAAGAAGATTTTTGGGAATATTGGGAATCTCAGGCAGAAAGAGAAGTGGATAAAAAAACATTTGGACGCTTGCGCAGAGAACCAGTTCTTATTACTGAACCGGTAAAACAGTGTATTTGTGAGATTGCGGAACTTCTTTATAAGGCAGATGAAATAGCAGAGCGGGCACGGCAGCAGGGGGGAGCAGGTCTTTTAGAATCGTATAATAATGATGGAGAATCCGGTACTTTTGATCTGTCCCGGTCAGTCTATACAGAAGAAGGAAAGGCAAGGAAAATTGGAGAGATTATATACCGATATCTGTCTTTTACAGGTCTTATGTACGCGGGGGTGAGGTAATGAATAAGAATTACATATTTACCATTACACTTTACAACCGGATTCGTGCTGCTGATACACCGGACCGAAAAGAACGATGGATCAGAACCGTGCTTCATAACTGCTTCTGGAAATCTTCTGTGGGTACGACTTTTTCGGGAACAGATGCCGGTATCCGGAACATCTATACTGTGCGGATACCAAAGGACCCCAGGTATCTTCCTTATCATGAGTTTGTGAAGAAGCCTGCCGGGTATTTCACCGTGTCTCAGGAAGATATCGTGATCCTGGGTGAAATTCAGGAGGAGATCACCGGAGAATCTGGACATATGGCTGCACAGGTATTGAACCGTTACAGTCCGAATGCGTTTAAAGTGACAGCTTTTTCGGACAACACTGCATTTCCGATGGGTAAGCATTACAGAATCGGAGGGCAGAGCTATGGACGTGGAATTTAACTGGAATAAACCAGTAAAGCAGGTGGCAGAGGAAAAGGCAGGAGGGAAAAAAGGTTTGCTATTCCTTGCCAATGAAGCAAAACGTCTGATGGATCCATATGTTCCGGCTGATAATTTGCTTCTGGCTCAGAATGTCAGGACATACGTGGCCGGAGAACAGGGAATTGTACATTATCTGTCACCTTACGCCCATTATCAGTATGAAGGAGAAGTATATGGACCGAATTATCCTATCATGGATGGCGGAGAGGTAATAGGATTTTATTCTCCTCCCAAAAAGAAACCTGCAGGGAAGAAGCTGAAGTACAGAAAGTCTCCCCATCCCCTTGCTACGTCTGAATGGGACAAGGCTATGAAAACAGCCAGAGGTGATGAGCTGGCAAAAGCTTATGAAGATTATCTAAGGAGTGGAAAGAAGTGACCAAGCATGATGCTATGAAAGCGTATTTTGAACCGAAGATCGGCGAACTTGTAGGTGATCTTTTGAATTTTAATTTTTCGCCGGAATCAGAAGATGCGGTATCGTTTATCACTAACTATTCTGATAAGGTTCGGAAGAGCTATATACGGGCAGCAGAAAAGGAATATGGTTTTACCATCGTAATAACAAAGACCTATTCCACAAGTGGGGATGATCTGAACCTGGAAGCTATGAATTTTGCCCAAGCTTTTATGGATTGGATTTCTTCCCAGAATAGAAAAAGGATTTATCCGGAATTTCCGGACAACTGCCAGATAAAAAAGATGGAGTGCCTGCAGAACATGCCGAATCTGGCCGGTGTTTATGCAGAGAGTGGGCTTGCACGGTATATGATCCAGTGCAGGCTGATTTATTTTGAAAAGGAGACAGGAGCATGAAATTAACAGAACTGATGCAGGGAAAAGCACCCAAACCCGAATATGAGGGATGGGTGACAAACGATGATTTTGTCTTTGCCATCAACCTGACACCGGGGGAGGGACAGACAAAAGAGACAGAATATGGTGTTGTCCAGATGGGGATTGAAGGGCTGGACGCACAGATGAACCCGATCACGGTGGATAAAACCTACATCCGTGCCGGACAGTCCACGCAGAGGACAGGAAACCAGCGTTCTTTTGCTGTGACCGGGGACCGGTATATCGGAGATGAAGTACAGGATTATATTTTTAGCCATGCGATCAAGTATGGAACCGGAAATGCGGTTATCACCGATTACGTTTACTTTAATATCCTGAACGGAAAAGGGGAAAAAGGCAAGGTGTCCATTATCATAAATTCAGACGGAGGCGGCAATGCAGGGGAGACCTCAGCCATTGACGTTGAATTTAAGAAAGTGGGTTCCACTCCGTCGGAATGGAGTTACCAGCAAGATTAAAAGGAGGAACAGGATATGCAGATCAATGGAAAAGAGATCCGTTTCAGTATCTCAAATAAAAACCATGCAGCGAACTTTGAAAAGGCGATCCGCGCCATGGAAAAAGATGAGGAAAGGATCAGGAAAATGAGCCAGGGGAAACTGGGGGATGTACTGGATGCCCTGATCCGGATGTTCCGGAAGTTTTTTCTGACAGCTACAGGGGAAGATGTGCTGAAAGACTGTGAAGATGCACAGGAGGCAAAAGAAGCTTATGACGAGTTCCTCTCTGCCGTCCGTGAGCAGAAGGAACATTTTCTGTCTCCGTACAGTCTTGAACGGATCAAGTGATGAAAGCCAATATACTGTTGGATGATCTTCCGAAAGAGGTCAAGGTGGACGGCATGTGGTATCCGGTAAATTATGGATACCGGGCCCATATCCTGATCGAGATGGTCATGTTCAGCGACAGGGACGATGAACAGAAGCTTCTGGATGCACTGAATATTTTTTACAGGAAGAATATCCCGGGGAATATGGAGGCTGCCATGGAGCAGCTTCTTTTGTTTCACCGCTGCGGCGAGGAACTGAAAAAACGTCCGGATGGGAAGCCGGTACGCACAGCAGGAAGGAATGTCCGGGCCTATTGCTTTGAACAGGATGCGGAAATGATCTATGCGGCTTTCCGGACGCAGTACCGGATAAATCTGAACCAGACTGCAGATAAGGATCTGCACTGGTGGGAATTTATGGCTATGTTCGATTCACTGTCTGAGGAGCTTTTGATCTCCCGTGTCATGTATTACCGGACGGCAGAGCTGAAGGGGCTGGGGAAAAACCAGAAAGCTTTCCTGAAAAAGATGCGCAGTATTTACGCATTGAAAAAGGCGGAGAGCAGTATGGACCATGAGGCGAAGCTGGCAAAGAGGAACCGGGATATGAAGGAATATGTCAGAAAGAGGATGGACGAATGCAGAAAAGAGTGATCTGCCCATACTGTGGTTATTCCATGCCTGTATTTTATAAACCGTCCTGTGAGTGTGAGGGGATAACCATAAGGTGCAAGGGCAGAAATTGCGGGAAAGAATTTGAAATCAGAATAAGAAAAGGAAAACAGATCAGGTAGTGCCATTATGAGCCGATGATCTCTATCGAAAAAGGTAGGTGGGATGATTGGCGAATGATGGAACTGTAAAAATTGGGACAGAGCTTGATAAAAGCGGATTAAGCAAAGGCTTATCCGGATTAGGCGGATTTGCGAAAAAAGGATTTTCTGTTATTGGCAGCGCTGCAGTCGGTGCTGCGAAGATTGCTACTGGTGCGATTGCCGCAGTAGGAACGTCTCTTGCCGGTCTGGGAGCAGCTGGCGTTAAATATAACGCTTCTATCCAACAATATGAAACTTCCTTTGAGGTTATGACCGGATCAGCCGAAAAGGCAGCACAGGTGATTGACGAACTGAAAAAGGTTGGTGCGGCAACACCGTTTGAGCTTCCGGAACTTGCGGATACCACCCAGCTTCTCATGAACTATGGTTTCACAGCGGATGAAGCCATGGATAAGATGATGATGCTGGGGGACATTTCCCAGGGATCTGCGGATAAAATGAGCCGCATAGCTATGGCTTATGGACAGATGTCCTCAGCAGGCAAGGTTTCCCTGGAAGATGTGAAGCAGATGATCGAAGCCGGGTTCAACCCGCTTCAGGAGATCAGTGAATCCACGGGAGAATCTATGGATTCACTGTACGACCGCATCAGTAAGGGTACGATATCGGTAGATGAGATCACGGCATCCATGCAGCGTGCAACCTCTGAAGGCGGTAAATATTATAAGTCCATGGAGAAGCAGAGCCAGACGATCAATGGCATGATCTCCACATTAAAGGATAATGCTCAGCAGCTTCTTGGAGAGGTCGTACAGCCTATTACGGAGTCTGTTGGAAGCACGCTTTTGCCGGCGGCCATAGATGCAGTGGAACAGCTGACAGAAGCGTTCAAAACAGGCGGAACAGAGGGGCTGATCGGGGCCGGGAGTAAAATCATCAGTAATCTGTTGTTGGGAATCGCAAAGTCGCTTCCAAACCTCATTACGGCAGCAGCGGATGTGATCCGGTCGATTACAGAAAATCTGACTGGGAACCTTCCTCAGATCATGTCTTCTGGAGAGCAGATACTGGAGGCTTTGGTTTCCGGGATCTTGTCGGTTGCAGGATCATTGGCCGAATTAGCCTTCCATATCATTTCAGAACTGGCTTCGCATCTGATCCAAAGCGCTCCGGAATTATTGAACACGGGATATGAGATGATCGCTCAGATCGGGGCCGGGCTGCAGCAGGCGATACCAATGTTTTTGGAAAGTGCACTTCCGCTTATCCAGAATTTCACGGAATTTCTGAAAGAGAATGCAGGCAGATTGGTTGATGCCGGGATCCTGTTTATCTATAACATTGTAGACGGACTGATCGCTGCGCTTCCGGATCTCATTGCATATGTTCCGACCATTGTTAAAAATGTTGCGGATATTATTAATGAGAACCTGCCCAAAATTCTGTTTGCAGGTGCAAATATTATCAAGAAGTTACTGACCGGTATCATACAGAATATCCCGAACCTGATTGCTGAATTTCCGAAAATTGTATCTGCCATTATATCAGTGATCGGAGCCGTAAACTGGCTGGGACTTGGAAAAACCATCATAACAGGCATCTGGAATGGTGTGAAAGCGCTTTTCAGCAAGATACCTGATACGGTAAAAAGTATTGCAACAAATGCCAAGAATATGTTTCAGAATATAGACTGGCGAAGCCTTGGTACAAATTTGATCACCAAGATCGGAAACGGGATCAGCAGCCTGGTAACAAGTATTCCAAGCAAACTGAAAGGGATTGCTTCCAGTGCTAAAAAGGCATTTACGGAGATTGACTGGTTAAGTGTTGGAAAAAATATCATTTCCGGGATTGCTTCCGGTGTATCCAATTTTGCCGGGAATCTGGTAGATGCTGCTGTCAGTGCTGCTGAAAACGCTATTGAGACCGTAAAGGGATGGCTGGGTATCCATTCCCCTTCCAAACGGGCACGGGATGAGATCGGTGTGAACATGATTGCCGGTGTCAGTGAAGGTGTGGAAGAGGAAACTCCCAACCTGGAAAAAGCGTCTGTCAAAAGCGTTGGGAGAACCGTAGACGCCATGAAGAAAACGGCTGCGGCTGATTTTGTTCTGGCTATGCAGGAAAAATCCTACAGGGCGGCAGATAACAATGAAATAGCAGCACGGGAGAAATACAGAAACAACGGTTATGAACCGGATGAGCCAGATGATGATCCTTCCGTGGTAGTCAATAATACGTTTCATGTTGACGGCAAGGAGCTTGTCAATGAAACCGTTAAGAAGACGAAAAAAGAGATCTCAAAGGAACAAAAAAAGAGAACACAGTCAAAAGGAGGGGCACATAATGGAAGACTGGTATATTGCTGACCAGAAAGGGAGAAGATCCACAGAATTCTGTTTGTATTTTGAAGGGTATCCTTCTGTTCAGACAGGGCAGAAGGTGTATCAGAAGACTACGGTTGCCGGACGGGGCGACTTGTACGAAGATACAGGACAGTATGGAGATACGGTTATTTCAGCAGTGGCAGACCTAAACCTTGCCGGGAAAAGGGAAGACTGGGAGGATGCGCATTTTGCTGCAAGGGAGTTTCTGAAGGGATGCAGGAAGTTATATTTTTGTGATTCCTATGGAGTGTTTTACAAGGTAAAAACGGTATCGCTTGGTGAAGTGGAGAGATATTCGGAAATGGCAGGAGATTTTGACCTGAAATTCACCTGTGAACCGGGGCTCTATCTGGATAAGGGGTGTCTGGAGTACCATCCGTCTGATCTGGACATCAAATATAACCCATTTTCGGAAAGCCATCCCATCTACAAGATCACCGGAAACGGCACCTGCACCCTCACAGTCAACGGGAGAACCATGAAAGCCACAGTAGGACAAAATCTTACTGTTGACACAGAGAAGATGCTTGCCTATAGAAAAGATGGAACCATTATGAATACAGTAGTAACTGGGGATTATGAAGATCTGTATTTGCAGCCAGGGGAAAATGATATCAAAATCACATCGGGATTCACCCTTAAAGTGATTCCGAATTGGAGGCGCTTATGATCCAGGTTTACAGACAGGGAATAACCCGGGAAGAACTTGCGGAAGGGAAGTGGTATATATCCGAAGATACTTTCTGGGGGATACGTTTCAGGATTGAGCCAAAAGCTTCCGGAGTACATGTCAGCCTGAACGGTACATCCTCAGTCAGTACCGAAACATATATCAACCTGACGTGGCCGCTCCAGGCCGAAGACATACAGGATTTTATTTTTATGGAAACCTCCCGGAAAAGTGATGATATCCTGTATTTTGGTATATCGTACATTGACAGCAGTGGGGAAACACATGACGAATATTTTGAAAGCGGTGAATCTTCCCATAGCTTTTATCCTGCATACGGTGCCAGGGATATCCGCGCAGTAGCCTATATTAAGGGAAAGAAATCAGTAAATACTACAGTAGATGTAAATGCGTATTATTGTAGACTACCTATAAAAATAAACTCTGTTCCGGAAAAGAACGGCGATATGACATTGCTCCCCACAGAAGCATATGTCCACGCCGTCCTTAATGGTTCCTGGGAGGCTCATTTGGAACATCCTATAGACCCGGATGGACGGTGGAGGTATCTGACTGAGGACAATGTGGTAAAAATGCCCTCCTTCAATGGAGAACAGCTTTTCAGAATTTGCAGAAAAGAGAAGAAAGATTCCGGCATTTCCTGCGATATGGAACCAATCTTTTATGATGCAATTGGTGACTGCTGGCTGGATGATGTGCGGCCTACCAAAAAGAATGGGCAGCAGGCATTGGATATGATGCTTGCCCCTAACTCCAAGTATCACGGGAGGTCGAACATTACCAGGACGGCCACAGCTTACTACCAGTACAAAAACTTCCTGGAAGCCCTGAACGGGGATGATGCGAACAGTTTCATCAGCCGATGGGGCGGGGAAATCCTTTTTGATAACTTTGAGGTGATCGTCAATGAACGTGTGGGCGGCGATTACGGTGTGGAACTGAGATATGGAAAAAATATTCTGGAAGATGGTCTTACAGAAGAGATAGATACAAGTGGGGTAGTGACAAGGATCTATCCGAAGGCCTATAACGGACACACCCTGACATTCCCTGAATTTGGAAGCCGTTCAGGATCTAATACCTACGGTTATGTAGACAGCCCGCTGATCGGGAGTTACCCGACGGTCAAAACCGCAGCCATTACCTTTGATGACGTCAAGATGGCAGAGGATGCCATGGAGGATGATGCAGACAACGGCGTGCTCATATGCCGGGACCAGGACGAACTTAACAAAGCCCTGGAAAAACGATGCAGGGAACAGTTTGAGGCAGGGCTGGATAAGCCCAGGATCTCCATTGAGGCGGATATGGTGCTTCTGCGGGATACGGAACTATATAAGGATTATAAGGTTCTGGAAGAGGTTGGTTTCGGTGATACCATCCACTGCCAGCACAGCCGTCTGGACATCACCACAGATGCCCGGGTGATTAAGTTGAAATATAATTCCATACGAAAATGTGTGGAATCAGTTGTATTGGGGGATTTCCAGTACAACTTTTTTAATGACGTATCGTCCGTGGTTTCCCGGATTGACGGGGCAATCCGTCCGGATGGGTCTGTGATCGCTGAGAAGATTGCCGGTTTTATTGACGGAGCCATGGCGTCCCTCCGGGCACAATACAATGTAGCTAAAAAACAGGACGTCCTTGCGATTTTGTTTGAAAATATGGATGAAGGATCCCCTCTTTACGGGGCTATGGCTATGGGAACCCAGGGACTGATGATTTCTGCCCGTAGGACAGAAGATGGACGAAACTGGGACTGGACTACAGCACTGACAGCTCGAGGGTTGATTGCAGGAATAATTGTGGCTGGTATCTTGTCTGATAAGACTGGAAAAAACTGGTGGGATCTGGATAAGGGTGAAATCCATCTGGAAGAAGGTTATTTTTCTGGAACGGTATACGCAAAAAAAGGTATTTTTTCTGGTGAAATCAGAAGCTCTGAAGGAATTATTGGCGGTTGGACAATCACAGAAAATGGATTATCCAATGGAAATGTACATATTTACAGTACAAAGTATGTGAAGGACGATGAAGACTTCTCAGATGGGACACCAGAAACAGTTGTATATTTGGATGGCATCAAAACAGGAACCGTTCAAGCTACAGAAGTTCATGCATATCTCCATGACCTTTGGGCGTACACAGGCGATATTCCAATTATTACAAAAATCGAAAAAACAGCAAACGGAGGTCTACAGTGGACTGGCTCAACCATAAGGGTAGAGGATGGGATCATAAAAAATGCACCAAAACAGTAGGAGGTGAGAAAGAGTGACAGATGAAATTGTAAGGGATATCTTTGTAAGGAATCGGGGGCTGCCTGTGCAGATTGACTATGTGCAGGGAACCAATGCAGTACCCCTGAAATTTCAGCTTCGGGACTATACGGTTCCAACGGGGGCCACAGTAAGGCTCTATATTAAAAAAACATCCGGCAAGGAAGTGTATAACAATGCTTCTCTGGTCGATAATACGGCAACAATCCAACCTACTACCCAGATGTTTGCAGAAGTCGGGGAACAGGAGGGACAGCTTCAGTTAACCTCCGGACAGAAGATCCTTGTAACATTTCCGATTTTGTTCCGGGTGGAACGGAATCTCATATCGGGATCCGCTGTGGAAAGCACCGACGAATACGGGGCTTTGGTAAAACTGATAGGAGATGCGGAAAAAGCAGTAGAATCCGCTAATGGAGCCGCTGGAAAAGCAAATACAGCGGCGGGAAAAGCAGAGGAAGCGGCAGGTACGGCCGGAACTGCAGGTACAAAAGCAGAGAAAGCGGCAGAGGCTGCCAATACAGCAGCAGGAGACGCCAATAGTGCGGCAGCAACTGCCAATAACGCAGCCACAGCGGCAAACCAATCGAAAACGAATGCGGACGCAGCGGCTACACGAGCCAATGCGGCGGCCGAAAATGTGGAAGGTCTGGAAGTAACCGATCTGGTAAACCGCATTAAAGGAATGGAAGAGCAGATGGAGCAGGTTGGGCTTTTGATGTATCCGATTGGAAGTATTTACGAGAGCACAGTAAACACCAACCCACAGGAATACTTTGGTGGAACGTGGGAAGCATTTGGTGCAGGGCGTACCACAGTTGGTGTCGATGCAGGGCAGACAGAATTTGACCAGGTAAAGAAAACAGGAGGATCGAAAACCCAGACACTGACTCAGGCACAGCTTCCAAAGATCACCGGAAGGGTAGAAGCCGGATCCGGAAACAAAGGAACAGAAAGTAGAGGATATGGAGCTTTCCGAACCGCTTCAGGGGTGTTTTCTGTCAACTCTGATGATTACCAGTATTCCATGCCGAAGCGTGAGAATGCCACGAGTTGGCCAAGCGGGTACGGAAAATATTCTTTTGAAATGTCGGTCGGCGGAGATCAGCCACACAATAACATGCCCCCATATATCACTGTATATCGTTGGGTGCGCATTGCTTAACATAGGAGGCGAAAAATGGCGATTGAAAAAAAAGATAACAACAGCGGTATTTGAGCCCGGGAGCACGACCGCCAATGTTTACGGCCTGTGGCAGTACGACTATGGTCAGGTACTCCGGATCCAGGGGCTGCATCTTCCATCCATGGTGGAGATTCACTTTTCCCTTCAGGAGACTGGCGGAACATCTGTTATGCGCGTTGGCGTCACCAAGGATGGTGTGACAGATGTAATTATCCCGGATTCCATGCTGGAGAATGACGGCGCTACCAGAA
>OLQH01001193.1_pt1 | contig 22083 bp, 30 predicted proteins | sample 1672671 | NCBI WGS metagenome assembly OLQH01 (sample SAMEA3136712, study PRJEB25190) | human gut metagenome
TCTACTGTTCCAAATGCAATACGCCAAGGCAATGCAGGCATGAATTACAGGGAAAAGTTCTTATTCCTTCCATCCGCTGTAAATGCCAGCAGGAAATCTTTAATCAGGAAGAAGCCCAAAGAAAACTTCATCTTCATAATATCTTATAGTCCCAAACTTAGAAGCTGTGCTGTTTTTTACATCAAGAATTGCATTTACCTTTTCAAAATCATAAAGCAAAACTGCCATCTGCATTACGCGTCCCGGTCTGTTATGTTTTACAATAGATAAAATTCCATCCTGCTTAAGCACTCTGGTCAAAACCTTTATTACCTCTGCCTTGTCATCAACATACTCGAGTACATTATGACAAATGATAATATCAAAAGTTTTATCAGCAAATGGATTATCTGAATCTCCACATCACTATGTTTTTTCAGTTCCTTATACATTTCATTTAATATTAGTGCCGTTGCACCATTTTTTCGATGACTACCATTTATTATTACAATTTTCATTAAGACATTCCTCAACTCATAAAATTGATGTTTACTTTTATATTTTATCTCTGTATACTCACCTTAGTAAGTATGCACTTTTTTGTAAGATACTATCTAAAAGGAGAGTGAAAATGGAAACTGAGAATTATTTATGTTTTGGCTTTTCATGAAATATTACGCTACGGTGAATTAAAACGTTTACTATCACCTATTACTCATAAAATGCTGAGTACACAGCTAAAAGAACTAGATAAAGACGGGCTTGTCAACCGTAAAGAATACCAGCAAATCCCACCAAAGGTAGAATATTCTCTTACCCAAATGGGGCGCGATTTGGAGCCAGTTGTTAAAGAAATTCATAAATGGATTCTGAAATATGACATATAAATAGAAAGATTTACGTTCCCAAAAAAGTCAATGCCACATTATTTTTTTCAATGGAGGCATTGACTTTTTAACATTCATTCGTGAAATAGATTACATAGTATCAAAAACAAGTAAACTATGATAATTCCTCTCAACCATTTCCCTCGCAACTTATTTTTTTTATCTCTTTTCTTTGCCATATTGTTATTTATGCCTTCATCCTTCTTGACCAGCTCTTTATAGCGAATGGCATACATAGAATACCAATCAAGACAGGAATAGTAATAAGTAGATATGGTGACCAGATAAGCTTCCCAAAAATACGAAAAGTATTAGTTCTGAAAATATCTGTTGAACTTCCTACCAATGGTATTAAATCCAATGCTTTTTGCATTTCATAAGGAAGATATTCTGCAATCATCATTGGTCCATATACAACAGCCAGACTAAGCAGTAAGGTAAGTACATTATTTTTTACAGCCGCTGATATAAACATAACAATTCCGGCAAAACCTATTGCTCCAAGCAGTACAAAAGCATATTCATAAATTTCTGCCTGCAGCATATTCATAGGTGCAACAGCAATCAGCTTGATATTCTGAATCGGCATATCCCATCCGGCAGTTCCCATAAAAAACAACTGTGATATAACAATTGAAACAGCAAGTAATGCAAATAACTCCACTGTAAACGCTAAACCAGTAAGAATTTTGGCAAGAGCAATTTTCCCCCAACCATTTCGAGTCGTCAATACCAGTGTGCTTGTATTATCATGCCATTCGCCCGCAAATAAAGAGGATAAAACAATACCGAGAAACAAAGCCATCACAACTCCCAGATCCGCAACCATACTACCAAGAAGCGTTGACCAGCCTTCTACCCACTCATAACGAAATGGTTTTTCTACCTTTCTCTCTATCTGATGTAAATACTCTTTTTCAGCTCCTACCTGACCACTGACCTCCAAAAACTCATCAAGCACCTGCTGTCTTCTTTCATAGAAGCCTGTTAACTTATCCGGATCAACATAGCTTATCATAGTTTTATAATTACCGGTATCTCGAAGCTCCGGATACAATGTTCCGAGCCAACTATTAACTATCCGCCAGTCTGTCTTTTCCAGTTCTTCCTCCATACCGTCAGCTTCCATTTGCTGATAATCACTTACTATTTGCTGCAAAGTTTCATCCGTCAATTCTCCACCAAATGAAAGTGCATATCCCTGACTATCCTTTATTACTGTATATCCATCAAAATTATTGCCAAAAGCACTTGTATAGTCATCTGAACTGCCAAAACTGAACCATTGAAATGAAAGTATGCTTCCAAAAATTACATAATAAACAAAACACAACAACACACATATTTTAACAATTTTCTTTCGCCATAACTTTTTATGCTCTAACCAAAATAGTTCCATTCTATTTCACTCCTTCCTCTGTGGGAAAATAAAATAAATAAAGATCTTCCAATGTAGCTTCACAAGACACCGCTCGCTCACTAGGCATATTGTCTGAAATAATACGCAATATAATTTCTTTTCCTTCGTGCCGTAAATTAGCAACCGTTGTTTTTGTCTGCCATTGTCTAGCTTCTTGTGGAGAAACAGAAAGCTCCCAAACCTTACCATTTGCCTTGTGAATCAACTCATGAACCGTACCCTGCAATACAAATTTTCCTTTTTTCATCAATAGCACTTCATCTGCTATTGCTTCTATATCCGATACAATATGTGTGGAAAGAATTACAATTTTATCGCCTGCATACTCTGAGATCAGATTACGAAAACGGACACGCTCTTTCGGATCAAGTCCTGCAGTCGGCTCATCCAAAATCAAAATTTTCGGATTATTAAGTAACGCCTGTGCAATTCCTACTCTTTGTTTCATACCACCGGAAAAAGTTTTTACTTTTTTGTTTGCCACATGGCTTAAATCAACCACTTCCAACAATTCAGTCACACGTTTTTTTGCAACATTCTTCGGTATTCCTTTCAGTGCTGCAATATACATTAAGAACTCCACTGCAGTATAATTTGGATAATATCCAAAATCCTGTGGTAAATAACCCAACACATTCCGGTAATCTGCCCCCATCGAAGTTACTTCTTTTCCATCCAGCAATACCTCCCCTGAGGTTGACTCCAAAACAGCACATAGCATACGCATCAATGTTGTTTTACCTGCACCGTTAGCCCCCAAAAGACCATATACTCCCGGCTTTAAGGTTGCACTAACACAATCTACCGCTATTTTCCTGCCATACTGTTTTGTTAAACGATCAAGCAACAATTCCATACATTTTTCCTTCCTTTCTCATCTCTGCAATATAATGGATTTCATTTATAAAGAACATAGCAAAAATCAAAAATGTAACAATCCACACCCCCACTGCTGATGTTTCATATAACCATGGCAATATTCTTGCTGACATCCCCCAACAAATGCAGGAACCCAGCATTACAATCGCACATATCTGTAAACTCTGTTTCTTTTGCAAACGGATCAAACGTAGCAACGCAACCATGCACACTAAGTACGGAACCAGGCAGTATAGAACCATCTGTCCAATCTCTTTATAAGAATTTTGCAAATAAACTTCCATACACAAAAGAATTGTTATACACACCAAATTAGCAGCCCCAGCCAAAACCAGCTTTGCTAACGTGATTTGGGCACCAGAAGCTCTTGTTACCGCTTCAATCTCGCTCATTCCATAATACTGGCTTTTAAAAATTGCTGGCATGATAGCCAATACAAACAGCGGCATAAAAATTGGTATATTCTTTGGCACGTCTGCAATGCTGGCAATTGTTAAACAAACTATAAATAACGTTACTGCCTGCAAACCAAATATTGGAATACCTTCAAAGCGAAATACATCTGAAAGATAGTGAAAGAAACCTGTCCTCGGTTCTGCCCTAGTCACTTCCTGTTCCCGTACAATTTCGGTGCAAAGCTTAATCGTTTCCTCTAATCTTTTAGGCTGTACTTCCTCTCCTAAAGATTGCTGTAAATATCCCTTCAACTTTTTATCTTTCATTTTTCTGCTCCTTTCTCATAATTTTTAAAGCATTACGAACCCTGCTTTGTGCTGTTCGCATATTGCATCCCATCACTTTTGCAATCTCTCCAAAACTAAGTTGTTCTCCAAAGCGTAGAATGACTGCTTCCCTTTGTTCTGATGATAAAAAATTCAAAAAATAGCTTATCTCTGCCCTATCCTCTAGCCGAACTATGTCGTTATACTCATGCACTATATTTTCTTCATCTTCTAATGGATAAAACTCAGCCTTCCTACTTTCATCAATACATAAATGATTTGCAATCGTGTATAGATAAGCCTTAAATTTCTTTTTCCCTTTATATCCGGATAAATTCTTAAACAACTTCAAAAATGTTTCCTGAGTCAGGTCTTCTGCTTTTTCCAGATTAGAGCAATGCCACCTACAGTAACGTAAAATAGATGTATAATAGTGTTTTATCAATTCTTCTGCTGCATTTTCATTTCCAAGTAGAATCTGTTCCACTAATTCGTCATCACTCAACACGCATCAGACTCCTTTCCATTAAATATCTGTATATATATAATAACGGGTTATGCACTTAAAATGATTAAAAGATTCCTCATTTTTTCTTAAAACGAATGAAACGATTAAACCAATATTTTATCTCAACCCCTTTCAGAAATATCAAATAAATCAAACACTCCCTTTTTCTCCGCTTAGAGTAATACTTCCCACACCACACAATTTTCTCTATCCCTAAGTGTTGCATTTTACAGGCAGTATTATCAATCCTTAAATTTCTTACAAAAATATTTTTCCGCACTTCATCTTTAGAAAGTTGGTGATGATATGAAAATTTACTGGAATAAAGAAAGCAATTCCAAAAATCTGATAGGTCAGAAAGTAAAGGAATTGCGAACTGAAAGGCAGCTTTCGCAAAAAGCACTGGCAGAACAGCTCCAACTTGCCGGATATGAATTTAGTGATTTGACCGTATTACGAATAGAACAAGGGACACGCTTTGTACCAGATTATGAAGTGGTTGCCCTTACTGAATTTTTCCATGGATATATGCTTAATCAATACATCCTCTGATTTCTTCCAATGAGGAAATTTTATTTTCTTTCATATATCTCCAAATCCCATCTATGATTTCTACAGTCGCATAAGGATTATGAAAATTTGCAGTTCCAACAGCAACAGCCTTTGCTCCCGCCATAATAAATTCAAGAGCATCTTCGTATGTTGAAATACCACCCATGCCAATCACAGGCACATCAACGCTATGGCAGACCTCATAAACCATTCGCAGTGCCACAGGCATAATACCGGGACCAGAATACCCTCCGATTCTATTTGCAAGTACAGGTTTACGCTTATGTATATCTATTTTCATTCCTCTTAGTGTGTTAATTAGCGAAATTGCATCTGCCCCACCAGAAACAGCAGCTTTTGCTATTTCTGTTATATCACTGACTTCCGGTGACAGTTTTACAATCAAAGGTTGTTTTGCGTAATGACGAACAGCACCCACTATCCGTTCTACAATGTGCGGATCTGTGCCAAAGCTCAATCCACCTTCTTCCACATTTGGACAGGAAATATTAAGTTCCAAAAGATCAATATCACAATCTGCAAATTTCTCTGCAACCGAACAATACTGTGCCAAAGTATGTCCACAAATATTGACGATTATCTTCGTATCATATTGTCTAAGAAACGGAATATCATTCTCAATAAAATGTTTTGCTCCTGCATTCTGTAATCCAATGGAATTTAATAAGCCATCCTGTGTTTCTGCAACTCTGGGAACGGGATTTCCCTTCCATGCTTCCTCAGAAACGCCTTTCACTGTAATTGCACCCAAACGATTTAAATCAATCAATTCTCTATATTCCCGACCAGAACCAAAAGTCCCAGATGCTGTTGTAACCGGATTTTTTAGTGTCACGCCTGCAATCATCGTTTCCATCCCACTATTCATCCCAAACTACCTCCTCTCCAGAAAAAACAGGACCATCTTTGCATACCCTCAGATATTTCCAGTCAGGTTCTCCTGGCTTTTGTATCTTCACTCCACATCCTAGACAGGCACCAATGCCACATGCCATCCGTTCTTCCATAGAAACTTGAATCGGGATACTATGTTCTTTTGCCCATGCTGACACAGACTTAAGCATCTGTCTTGGTCCGCAAGCAAATACCTGTCCTGCTGAAGGATTAAACTTTTCCAGTAAATCACACACCGTTCCATGCAAGCCATAATTCCCCGACTGGCTTGCAATATGGACATTGATACCCAATCTATGAAAATCCTCTGCCATAAATGGTATATCCTGATAACCAAGCAAAACTTCTGTGTTTCCACCAAGTCGTTTAGACAACTCTAAAAGTGGTGGAATTCCCAAGCCACCTCCAACAACAATGCTTTTTGTTGCCTGGTCTGGTAGTGTAAATCCATTTCCCAATGGTCCCATAATACGAATGCGGTCATTCTTCTGCAACTGTGAAAACTGCTTTGTACCTTTTCCTGCAATCCTATATACAATAGTTACGCTTTTTTCTGAGATAGCTGACAAACTTATTGGACGTGCCAACAGATTTCTTTTATCCGGTGGGTATAACATAATAAATTGCCCCGGTCCTGTTGTCCGGGCAATCTCTGATGCCGCCAGTTCCATTTTCCATATCCCGGATGTAATTTCCTCATGGTTTACTATAGTTGCAAGACAATATTTATTCATTCCAGCCCTCCTTTCTCATGAATCCGTAATGCTTTTATCATTTTCCCTTACAGATGCCGCAAATTCTCACGATATCTTCTAAGTTCCTTTTCGTCTACAGAAGCAATAACCTCATCCAACCATTTTGTCATCTTTGCCTTATCCTTCGGCAAATGCCCCTCTACATTGATACAGTTAGACGCACCCATTGTTGCAAAATAAGTTTCAATGTTAAGATTTTCAATCAATGTCTTTAACTCGTACAGTTTTTCGATTTCTGTTTCTTCTGTCCAATTTCCATTCTGAATTTCCTGATACAATTCCGAAGTCGGATAGATTGTCAACATGGAAGATACAATAATCTTCGGATGAACCTGATTAAACACTTTTGCAGTATTCTTTGCTCCAATTTCTCCACGACCAGAGCCATAGATTCCGGCAAGATAAAAGAAATTATAGTCCATACCGACCTCGTCCAGTCTTTTGCTCTCTGCAATAATCTCCTTTGTACCAAAACCTTTATGCATAAAAGACAGTGATTCCTCATCACCTGCCTCTGCACCAATAGTGATACTGTTATATCCAAGTTGTCTAAGCTCCCTAAGCTGTTCTGTGGTTTTTGGTGTAATATCGGTAATGCGGGCAAAACAGCCAATCGACTGCACCTTTGGATAATACTTCTTTACCAACTCTGCCAGAGTTTTCAGCTTATCAAAACTTAGAACAAATGGGTTTGCCCCAGTAAAGAAAACTCTTTTTGCATTCCTGTGATAACGACTGATTTCCTTCAGATCTTCCTCTACCTCAGATAATGGGGACATACGAAATTTAAATGGTACATCCTCATAAAGAGTACAGAATTTACATTTATGATGAGTGCAGCCAGCCGTTACCTGAACCAGGGCACTGTACGCCTCATAAGGTGGTCTCCAAATTGTTCCTGTGTAATGCATAATATGTATTCTCCTTTCGTTAATTCATCTTTGCTAATGCACTTTGAAGCACTGTGGCTTTATCTGTCCATTCCCATGGAAGCTGCAAATCTTTTCGTCCAAAGTGCCCATATGATGCTGTTGGTTTATAAATAGGTTTTCTAAGCCCTAATCCATTAATAATTGACAAAGGGCGCAAATCAAAGAACTCATCAATCAATTCCAAAATCTGTTCTTCCTGAATCACCCCCGTTCCAAAAGTATTTACCGAGACTGAACTGCAACCGTATCTGCATGAAACCCAAAGCGATAATCACTATATCCGATTTGTCTAATGGTCTCGCGAACAATTTGTTCTATATCAATACCATCTAAAGCACCATCTGATACTTCTCCCATGACAAATACCACTCCCGTTGTGGCAAACACTTCGCAAGCTACTCTCGCATCAGGTTTTTTTCGGATGACTGCATCCAAAACAGCATCCGCAATCTGATCACAAAGTTTATCCGGGTGTCCTTCTGTTACAGATTCTGAAGTAAATAATTTTCTCATTAGTGATTCCTCCTCTGCATACTAATTGAATAAAATCATTTTAGTTGTTCTCATAAATCTCAATGGTTATAAAATTTTCTGAAAATAGTTGGTTGCTTGTATATAACCTGTATCTTAGCTGTACATTTAAACATTCTTTTTGAACGTTCAGGTTATAGAATTCCGTTTCAACTTCAAAAATTATTTTTCCAAAAGGTGTTAAGTAAATTGTCTCTGTTCTGTTATCTAAAGCAAATACAAACTGTCCAGAAAATGAACCGCTTTTTCTTATCTGCATTTCTTTTTCTGAAAGCGAAATAAAATTATCAGTTGTATTTCCATACTCATCCAACTCATAGTAACTAATTGTATGAAATCCATTTTTCAAGCAATAGCTTCCTGTTGTTTTGGTTAAAATCATTTCTGGCTCACTTCCAAAGTTTTGAATACTGCGAACAGAAATCTGAATATTATGTTTTATTACTATCACCTCCGTTCAAACACAGTCTAAATTGAAAAAAAATATTCCACAAGTACTGTCTTTTTATTGTCTTAGACGCATTTTTCTTACCTGGTATTAAAAAAAACACTACCTTGATATTCATTAACTGATATTTTATAATTTGTATACTAGGAGGTGCTATTATGGCTGATAACAAATTTTCTCGTAGTCAGAGCCTTATGGCAAGCTGCGTTCCGATGACCAAGTTGCAGTCCGTTATAGGAGGGAAATGGAAAATTTTAATTATGTGGTACATTTCAGTTTATAAAATACAACGCTTTGGGGAATTACAAAGAAGAATTGGCAATGAAATCACAAAATCAACTCTTACCAAACAGTTAAGGGAATTGGAAAATGACGGATGGATCAATCGTCAGATTTATCAAGAAATACCTCCCAGAGTAGAATACACTCTTACAGAATTAGCCGAAAGCTTTGTTCCAATTTTAGAGCAAATGAAAGAATGGAGCGAAACACATTTATGCTAATCCTGTTTTCCATAAGAGTACTACTTCCCTAAGTAATCAACTATCGACACACCCTCCGGGAGTGTCGAAAACAACCATAGCAAGCACTGCCCATGTCCGTACACAGGCACAAAATTATCACGAACAGCTATTCGCTGATCGTGACAAAATTTCTTAGGGAAGCATCCCTAACCCTCTTTGTATTTATGGAATATATTCCGATATATGATGTAAAAGTAATTCATCCAATATATAGGAGTTTTCTTATGCTAAATAAAATTAAAAATCTATTCATATTTCTTTTTTTCTTTATAGTTTCTTGTATCAAATTGCTTATAAATACACTGTTTTCCATTCTTAGACTTAACGACGCCATTTCTGATGGTTCAGTTTGGTTTGCAATTCTATATCAACCATTTCTTGTGCTAATAGTTGTTGCTCTGTTTGTTGATAAAATAGATTTGTTGCTTTACAATTTCCTTAACGGGCAAGGTGACATCATTTCAACACTTTTCCTAGTTATCGTGCTTATAACAATTATTTTACTAATCAATTCACTTATTGAATTATTATTTCGCATTAAGTACAAAAATGGAGATTTTAATACTTTCTTTTCTATTCAAAAAACTGCTCATAACTATATGATGGCAATCATCTCATTGATAGCGATTTATGCCGCTATTGACTCATATAATGCCACCATAATAAATACAATGCTTTACACTGATAACTATTAACTTTTACACTTATCCAAGATAGCGGGTATGGAATCTTGGATTACAATTGAGGCGTATTTGCCATTCGTGCTATCTGGTTGATGTTGTTGCCTATTGTAGATAGCTCATGCATCAGCTTCTGCCTGTCATCGTGAATGGTCATATCAACATTCCAACTCTCCAATGCCATTGTACGGATATATGCAGATGGTGTCATTCCTGTAGCCGCTGCTTTCTCCTCTATCTCTCTACGCTCACGCTCCGATAACCGAATGCTCATTGTCGTTCTTGGTGCCTGCCTGCTCTTGGGTCTGCCCATACACATCCCTCCTCTCGTGTAATTCTTCTTATCTGTTTTGCTGTGATAGTCACTCTGTAAGTTTTTGGAAAATCCATTTCACCTGCTTTGGAAATTCCTGTAACATGGTAGGCGAGATACGGTTTTCGTGTTACGAAAACCCATCTCGTTAGTGGCGGCTGCCCCTAATACCCTGCTGGTACACACCTGCGGTGTGGGGTATATGACTGCATAAAACAAGCTTCACTAAGACTTGTTGTTATCTTTAGGGCATGAAAAAAGCAGACACATGGAATATTTCCACATATCTGCTTCTTTCATTGCGTGTATACAGTTTTATATGATTGTTACTATAAATTGGCTACATACATTATAATTTTTGTAACCATATGACTTTAATTGTAATTGGCTTGTTTGCGATGGCTACGATTTTTACATCTAATGCAACCTTTTTTCGGATAATGGTATTAGATATTATCTATTCCGTAGCCTGCATGGAGTATTTTTCACTTCTTACAGCACCACATTACCATCTGACTATATGAATCGCTCCATAAACTCTGCTGGTGTCATAATCTCCGGTCTTTCCACATCAATATCAGAAAAGTCCTTGTCTCCTGTCACAAGAATATCAACATCCTCTATGATTGCTGTGTATAACACAGGATAATCCTTTCCATCCCTTATATCAAAAAGTCCGCTTTCCATATCGTTAGGCGTATATACATACTCAAAGCTCATCATCATAAGCAACTTATTTATTGCAGGCTCCTTATTCGGAAACTTCTTTCTGACAACACGCTTTAATTCATCCACCACATAAGAGGATAACACGAGCTGGTGCTGTGTAAAGATGCAATTCATCATTGCATCCATCTTAGAGCCGGGAAAAAGTAATGCTGATATCAGCACATTGGTATCAAGCATAATCCTCATCTACTTCACCACACTTTCTTCTCTGAGCTCTTTTATCATTGCCATTACATCATCATCATTTTTTAGACCGGCTTTTTCTGCCTCTCCGGCAAATGCTCTCTGTGCTTCACGCAGTGCATCCATAGATGAATTCATCATATAAATTCTTCCGGAATCCTCCATAAATAAAACCTTGTCACCATTCTTAATTCCAAGCTTTTTACGAATTTCAATAGGTATCGTTACCTGTCCTTTTGATGTTACTTTTGCTAATTCCATATAAAAACCTCCTTCAATGGGTAATATATTCCTTACTTTCCTTACAATTTAATTATATGCAGATTTCAAGAAATTATCAATCTCTTTTTCTGGGATTCTTACATTCCAAAAGAAAAATCAAGAAACTCGTTATCCTCCGACTCATCATCAGCCAAAGTTTCTTGTCGAGATATGCCCGCATTCTGACCTTGCGCTACTCCATTTTCCCTGCTCCAGCCACCATTCTGCTCTCCTGCACCTGTCATATTGGTATTCATAGCTCCTGCTGTAAAATTCATCATCGGCATTCCTGCATTTTGCAGACCGGCAGTAAGCATTGCCTGTTGCTGCATCATATACATTCCTGCAAGAGTTGGCAGATTCGTCAGTATCTTTTCTGTAACCTGAATTATGATTCGCTCCACAAAGGCATCTTCTTTTTCTCTCGTTTCAAAATAAGGATCATCCTTCTTTTGCTTGCCACAATTGCCTGATCATCATCCAGTTCTCTAATCACAACCGGAACCTTAGTCTCTCCTGCCCATACAGCAGCTTCCTTTCGCCTGTGACCGGATATTATCTCATATCAATCCCCATAAGGATTCGTCCTTACCAGAAATGGCACAAGCACTCCTTCTTTCTCAATACTCTTCATCAGCTCGCATAATTCCGTATTTACTTCCACCTTAAATGGATGATTCTTAAAATCATGCAACTGGTTTATCTCCACATTCCGTATCGTCTCCATAAAATCGCCTTTCTCGAATACATCGAATTCATCTTCCCTGAAGTCCATCTGATATAATGAACTTCAGATATAAAGAAAGACCGCTCACTTTCAATTTTTCTTGAAAATGAACGGTCTTTCACGCTTCTGTTATTTAGTTGAATGATAAAAGTATTACTTTCTCTTTGATGTGTTTCCGAAGCCGCAGTCCAATACGACTGAGACATTCACACCATCAGAAATTGCCTTTTTGTACGTTTTTCGGTCACTCTGGTCAAACCTGAAAAACCTCTCAAAGTGCCGGAAGTCAAAAAGTTTTACAAACATTTCGGCTCGCGTGCAGTCGTCGAATTCCGCATAAACACTGGCTTTACAGCCAGTTGTTTCTTCGGAACTCTCCTCGTTGCCTTCGCGCAAATCAAGGATTCTTACAAATCTGTCCGATGTAGTGCAACTATTGTCTCATCTGTACTCTCGTTGTCCCAATCCACGCCTAATACATTTCTGCCATTCATATATATAGGAAATTTAAACCGGAGACCTTTTAATATTCTGCCATCCTTTTGCTCTTCCTCATAGATAAACACATCCGACAGGAAGCTCTTCAAAAATGTCTTCTTTTCCAGATCTGTAAATTTATCATACAGCTTATCAAAGAATAAAAGGAACTGGTAAACATTATCTTCTGAGATTTTGTCCTGCCTGATATTATATAGTCTTGTTTCGACTTCTTCCATGGCATCCTCAATATCAGTGATTTCATCATATAGCTTGTCCAAACGTTCCTGCATGTCATTATATTTTTTGTCATAATTCTTATCGGATACAGATAAATGATCCATCTGGTCAGCAAGCCTGTTTTTTGCCCCGGTTGTCTGGCTCAGTCTATCTTTTAATCCATCATATTCCTTGTCAAGCTCCGAAGTATCAATGCTGCTTCCTATCTGCTTACGGATTTCCTGCTCAAACTTTGGGTTCTTTACAAATTTACGGATAATTTCCTCAACTGCCGCATTGATTCTGTCCTCATTCCACTGTCTTTTATAAGTACAGCGGTGTCCGTCCACAAGCTTCCTGTGTTTGCAGGCATAATAGAAATAATCCTTGTAATAACCTCCGTCCGGATGCTTCTTACGATTCACATTGCCATACATACCGCTTCCACATACAGGGCACTTAATAATCCCTGATAAAATATGTTCATGCTCAAGACTATGTGTTTTTACCTGTAAAACGCCTGTCTCCTGCCGCTTTCTGTGTGCCTGGTTCCACATTTCTTCTGATATAATTGCCTCATGGACTCCATCACTTAGCAAGTAATCCTTTTGTTTTACGATATGATATTCATTCCTTGTTCCCGGAATCTTCTCATTTTTTCTTCTGCCAAATGCAAGCTTACCGCAATATATCGGATTGTCCAGCACACCCTTGACGAATGATGTAGAAAAACCTTCAATTGTGTTATTCTGGCGAAGCTTTTTCTTATAACCACTGTTATTTAAAAATGTAGCTATCGCAGCCATTCCCATCGTTGTATTGACAAACTTGTCATATATAATTCGGATAATCTCGGCTTCATCTTCTGCAATGATAAGTTCACCATTTACCAGCTGATAACCATATGGTGCAAAGCCACCATTCCATCTGCCTTCTCTCGCTTTCTGTCTGCGGCCTTCCATTGTCTGGACAAGAATATTCTCACGCTCTATCTCTGCTACCGCAGATAACACAGATATCATCAGCTTTCCGGCATCCTTAGAGCTGTCAATCCCATCCTCTACACAGATAAGATTAACTCCATAATCCTGCATTTTCTGCAATGACGATAAAACATCTGCAGCATTTCTTCCAAATCGTGACAGCTTAAATACCAGCACATAATCAACATTGTCTTTGCCACTTTCTACATCCGCAAGCATCTGCTTAAACTGTGGTCTGCCTTCCACACTTTTGCCAGATTTACCCTCATCAGAATATTCCCCGACGATAGACATTTCCTGATACTCTGCGTATTTTCTAAGCTTGTCCTTCTGTGCATCAAGACTGTAACCATCTACCTGCATGGAAGTGGAAACTCTTGTATATATGTAACATTTCTGCTGTTTTTTCATCAGATGTTATCTCCTTTTTACTTCCTTGGAAACCTCTTTAATGCTTTCAAGATATGCTTTTTCGACTGGTGTCAAAGTAATCTCCTGATATTTTCTGTATTCTGACTTTGCTTTCTCCAACGCCTGTTTATGACTTACAAAACCGGAACCAGTTAAAAGCTTTCTGTTTCCTGATGACAAAACACTATCCAATTGCTTTACATAATCATCCATGTACATAGGTTTATGTTCAATTGCATTAATTTCTGCCAAATCAAAATAACCAGATACAAGATTATTTAATACTTTTAGTTCACTCTCATCCAGATAATTTTTTGCAATTCCTATATCTTTTAATGCTGGTAATTCACCTGAAAATGAAGTAAGTCCCATAAATGGTTTTTGTGCATCAGCACGTTGATATATAACCTCTGCCGCAGTATGACCATGTGCTGCATAGTGAAGTTTATTCTGAACAATTTTAAAGAATCTAACAGACTCTTCGCTATGAGGATTGTAATCTACACTCGTAGCATACAAATCAAGAACCTGGCGATACAATACCTTTTCTGAAGATCTTATATCCCTGATTCTGTCAAGTAACTCTTTCCAATAATTTCCTCCACCATTTCCTTTCAAACGCTCGTCATCTATCGTAAATCCCTTAATCATATATTCTTTTAACCGCTTTGTTGCCCACTGCCTGAATCTTGTTGCAATCACTGATTTAATACGGTATCCAAGAGAGATAATCATATCTAAATTGTAATAAGTAACCTTATATGTTTTTCCATCATCTGCAGTTGTTCGGAATTTCCGAACAACTGAATCCTTATCCAGCTCCCCTTCTTCGAATATATGCTTTATATGTTCACTTATATTTGATTTACTGCATTGATATAATTCAGTAAGCTGCTGTTGTGTCAGCCACACTGTATCATCTTCTATTTTAACTTCTATATTTGTCTGCCCATCATCAGTCTGATATATAAGTATTTCCCCATATTCATCGGTTCCAATTTTATCTGCCATAAGCACCTCTCCAATCCATTACTTCTTAGTTATGAAATGTGAACGCATGCGTTCGCTATTGTCCCAACTAAATTTTATCATCATTCCAACCTCTGTTCAACCAAAACCTTTTCCATTATACAGTGCAAAATAAAAGAGACTCCACTCGCCATGAATGAAGCCTCCTGATATATGTATACATCCTGCAGCATATTATCTGCAGGATGCCGGCTGCCTACGCAGCCTTTTTGTCCAGAAGCTGTTTTACTCCATCTAAGTAGAGAGTGTAATATAAATTGTGTAAGTCAATATAACACAAAGTATGAGTAAGGCTGGCTATCCTTATGATAATGCTCCCATGGAAAGATTTTATAACACTTTCAAGAGCAACTTTTATAACATAACTTCATTTTCAAATGTAGAGATGATGGATGAACTAACTATGAAATACATAAATTGGTATAACTATGTTCGCCCTCATTCATACAATAATTATTTAATACCACTGGAGGCTCGTTACAGGTAGGTATTTATAGAACAAAGTGTTACAAAAAAGCTTGACCACAACAGGTACATGGTTCCGATATGGTGCCATAAGGTATCATCCCTTGACTTCTTTTCCAAATTTAAGAAACCAAGAAACGCTACCCGGTAGCACTTCTCTGCCAGTTCCATATTTCTTTCCGTTCCTTTTCCGGCCTCATACAATTTTCCCAATTCAAAGGATGCATAAGGGTTACCCTTTTTATGGGAACGCTGGAATAACTGACAGGCTTTTCTCTCGTCCTGCTCCACACCTTTACCATGCAGATACAGCATGCCAAGGGAATAAAGTGCGTATTTATGTTCCTTACCTGATGCTATGGAAAACCACTTAGCTGCCTCCGACAGATTTTCCTCGGTTCCCAATCCATACTGATACATTTTGCCGATGCGGTATTCCAGATAAGTGTTTTCTTTTCTGCCTTCCACTACTAGCATTGCCTTTAATGCCTTTTCATACCATTCCTGTGCTTTTGTCTGGTCTGCTTCCACAAAGATGCCCTGCGCATACATCTTACCCATGTCTGCCATTGCATAGGTATTTCCCTGCTCCGCCTCCTCTTTCATGATTTCATAGGCAGCCTCCTCATCCGGCTTCATCTCCAGTGTGCCATACATATATTCCCTGTTCTGCAATTTTTTCGTTGTGACAGCTACCACTCTGCATTTCCTGCAATAAAAAAAGCAGACTCTTATTTGCCTGCTCCTTCAACGGTTCCTTATGCTGTGTTCTCTTTTCATAAATACTCATAAACTCTTGACGGAAAATGTCATGGGCATAAGTAGACCTCATAGTGTCGATACTTTTGGGCGATAAATAACCCTCGGATGGGTTTGTGGAAAACACCACCAGATGTACATGTGGGTGATGAGACTCATTATGGAATGCTGCATACCATTTAAGGTTCCTGCTGTCTATCTTATAGTTCTCACACAGAAGTTCCACCCTACTCCGCGGCAATGCCTGCCACTGTGTGGCACTGTCATATCCAAGTCTTTCTGCATCCTCTATCTTTGACAGGATGTCTGCTATCAGTTCCTTTTGCTTGACCATAGCCGGAAGCAACCCGAAGGTGTTATCTATCTTCTCCACACCTTCACGGGTGCTGATATAATTCATGTAATTGGCAAGATGTGAAGGAGGGGCATTCTTGAGATAGTTGCAACGTAAGATAAGTTTGGGCATCTGTCCTCCTTTACAAGTTAATAATCCTCTGTCTCTCCAAAATACTTTGCGGCACCTTCTTTAACCAAATAATTCAACAAGAAAAATGCTGTTTCTTCATAAAAGACAAACAACACAACACCTATTCCCTGTATGTCATGAAATTCTCCATAGATTGACAATCCTACAGCTTCGATACATAAAAAGATTATCTCAAATAAGTCCGTTTTTTTCTCTATGCCAAACCAGAAATTATAGGTAAGCACAGCTAGAACACATGTAAGAACAGCTCCAAAAAGAGTTCCCCATATTGTCTGAAATGATAACATGGTAACAAAAACGCTTTTTATAATTAGCAGTAAACTTTCTGTCGTACCGCCTGTGTCTTCACAGCTTTCTGCCAATCCATAAAAAATGTAAACAAGAGTTAATATAATAAGCATTACTGCTGCATTATCATCTACCCCCGCTGAATTCATACTGCTCCACAGTATTGTCAACCCGAAAACAATCCCTATATCTTTAAGAATTGCCTTAACGCACATTTCTGAGTCCCATATTTTGTATTTTAATAAGCCAAAGCGAAACAGAAATCCTATTCCGGCAGGTAGCCAATACCACCATACACTAAAAAACCAATCTAGTCCTTGTACAGTTTTTTGATATAAAACTTCTTCAATTACTTGCATCTTGTAACCTTCTTATTTTTCCTTATTGTAACCTGTTACCAAAACCAAAAAGATATTAATAAACTCTGGATATTTATTATAATCTGGTAGTGAAAATAGACATTCAAATATTTTTGCCACATCTAATATGTTTTTTGCAATATCAAATTTATCCATTGACCGATCAAGAAGTTCTATTTTATCTACAAGCTGTTCATACATTAATTCATCCAGATTTCCATTGTATTTTTCACTTTTCAAATACTGCATGGCATTCTCCTTTTCCCCATTTTTAAGGTATGCCATTGCTAACTTATCAATTAGCATTATATTGCCTTGATCCTTTTGTGAAACCCTTTCTAAGATATATATCCTTTTACATGGCGGTAAACTACTTAACATTGTCAAAACTGGTGGTTCTGTTCCAACTGGATGATTATAAAAATACTCTATTACAACTTCTTCAACAATTTTAGTTGCAATTTCTATTCCTTCATTAATGTCTTCTGTCGATATCATTTCCTCTGAATTATAATGAGAACCACCATTTCCAATTATTCTCAATCTACAGAATTCTTCCTCAATTCTTTTACTGTAATACTTTCCAATTGCTTGAATTCTATTGTTTAGATTATAATCATTCCATTTTTCTTCTGGTAAGCCTGCTTCCAATACCTTATCCTTAATTAATAAATCTATGGCTCCTTCTAAATATCTTCGCAAACAATTTGCTCTCACAACATTTCGCATTTCGTCATTGATAAAATCTCCATATTCATCAACTAACTTGTATGGAATTAGCGGCGGAATACTTTGATTCAAAACTTTTTCTACATACTTGTCCTTATCCATTTTTCTCCTTATATTCCAAGCTGTACTTCATAAGTCTTGTGCTTAGAAATTTGCTTTTGTAAACTACGCATTCTTTCCGGATTCAGCTCATCAAATTCTTGTATCTTGCGAATAACATCATCATTTTCTTGAATAATAGAGCAATGTTCCTGCACGCCTATAACAATATACTTATCATCGTCCATTGCGGTCTACGAATTGTCTTGCATAAATTACAGCTTCTCTGATATTCATGTTGGGCTCCTTTCCTGTGGAATGGAGCTACCAACCTACAAGTATATTATACCATTGATAGCCCCGAAGGACAATGTTGTCGATAGTCAGTCCGGGGTATCGTTAGCCCTTCTGTACTTGCTGAACACCTCATAAATACAGCGTTCAATCTCCTTTTTCCGCTTTTCCTTTTCCTTCGGAGAGAGTACCGGCGTAAGACTTTCCAGCACAATGCTTTTCCCCTGAAAATGGACGGTTTTGGTTTCACTCTAATAAGTAACGGATTGTACCATTGAAGCCTCCTTTGCGTAGTTAGTTGACTGCCAGTATTTCCCGCATTGGCCCTGTGCGTCAGGCAGACTATTCAGCGCATGGCAGATATGCTCGAAGCGTTCCATGCGCTCGATCAGTTCTTGCGGAGAAGGGTTGGAGAAGCAAGCAGAATATTCAATACCGTCCTCGGCATCCAGCGAGTAGTGCGCCTTATTGCGATAGATACGACGGTGGCTGGCCTTAATATACCTCTGACCCGCCAGCAGTTCTTCCGCAACTTCTTCCGTGACTTCGACCATAACAGCTTCCATATACCACGGGTAAAATTCCCGCAAATTGATTTCTTTCATTGTGTACCTCCGTTTCGGTGTTGGGTGTTGACGAGTAGCCAAAACAGAGGCGGCGCTGAGCGGCACCGGGGCTGGACTTCGGGCCAAGTTGTCCGGAGGGGGAGCTACGCTTTTTTTAGCTAGTGAAGATCATGGGCGTTGCGAAAAAGCAAAAAGGACACGGCGATACCTCCTCGGACACCGCCGTATCCTTAAAAAATGGCGACTTTACCACCCCCCGTAAATCCAATTTTTCAAAAGGAAAACGGCGGCTCTGCGTCTGTGCGTCTGGCTCTTTTACAATCGTAATATTCAAATTTTGTGCGGTAATAAGTGTTTCTTACTTACACTTAGGACAATACAGAGGAAAATTTATGAGTATTGTATCTCCTCTAATTTTTAAGCGTGTTTTATTACAGCATACAGGACATAATACCCATTGAATTTCTGACAAGCGTTTGCCCTCCAATCTACTTTTTCTTGTTCTTCTTCCAAACTTTATATAAAGTGTTCAAGATAGGAAGTAAAACGCATATTACAACAAACCATTCTGGAAAATGTGGCATATTACACCTCCTCGTTCTATGCTAAATGAAATACTCCTACTACAATGCAAACAACTGTAACAAATAAGGATACAAGTATTCTCGCTAATGAATAGCTATATAATCTTTCAGGATGTTGCAAATCATAGCGAACAGTCACAGAGTTACCCACTTGGGCTGTCAAGGGGACTTGTATGCGATTTCCTGAAACATAGGTTTTCCCATCCACACGATAGGTGACTTTTGCCCACTTTGAATTGCGAGTCTTTGCTGTTTCGGGATTAGGCGAAGTAATTGAGTTGATGGTTCCTGTTGTTTTCCCAGTCATATTTCTTTTTGCCCAAAAGGCAAGTGCGTTGTAAAGAGCAAAAAGAAAAGAGACTGACGCAATTAAATATAAAAAGATCGTGTCGTTTTTCATTTTCGTTCACCTCCAATCAACAAAGGCGCTATGATAAGTCTGCCTTACAGTACACCTTAACCGATATTCCAGCAGACACCGCCAATACAATAACTCCAATCAAAATAGCTCCGGCAGACAAGATGCTTGGCGATAGAGCAATTAAGGGATACCAATTTGCGCCACCCTGCATTTTCAGTAATTGCGGCACAATAAAAGGAGAAGCCATAATAATGATAAAGAACGCAAATTTTGTCGTTTCATATCCCAACTTATATTGTACTGGGAGATAAATACCAAGGAACAGAGCCACAACGAGGAACATAACCGCTGACAGTTCAATGCGAAATCCAACGAGAACAGGGAATAACAATGTCTCTGTCCAGAAAATCAAACAGCAAGCACCATAAATCAGCAAGCCAAAAACATATTTAGAAAGTACAAGTAGTTTGCGGGGATATGGTGTAGCACAAAGTAGTGTGGACGCTTTTGCGTATTGGTTCTCCTTCAATGAAACATACTGCAATAGCATAAAAACAGAAAAAATTGCAGCTAAGATAAAGCTCATAGAACCAACATAAGTTGCATCGTCTATTCGCCACATCATAAACGGCGGTATAAACACACAGACCGCTAACATAAGCAAAACATACTTCTTCACGATAAGGAAATCTTTTCTAACTAGATGGATTAGCATTATTTTTTCCTCCTTCAACACTTCCCAACATAATGTCCTCAATCGTTGGCCGTTCCACCACTACATCAGGAATAAGTCGTTGCACCTCAGAAATCTTTTTAGTGACACCGGAAAAACCAAATGCCGTTTCTGTAGTGCTTAAAAATAATTTACGGGTTTCTGCATTTAGATAACGCACATCCCCTTTTACAATCCGATAGTAGTCCAGCAGAGTATCTTTTTCTTTCTGAAAGACGATGTGACCATTATCAATCATAATTAGCATATCTGCGATTTTGTCCAAATCAGATGTAATATGTGTAGAGAATAAAACACCTTTTCCGCCACTATTCATGTAATCGGTAAGTATGGTTAATAGCTGGCTTCGGATCAAAGGGTCAAGGCCGCTGGTAGGTTCATCCATAAAATTGGGCATCCCTCTCCCAGCCCTCTAAAACACTGGCTTTAACGTCAGAGACACGAGTGTATCGTGTTCACTATTGTTCTCAAAGCGTTAGCTCTACTCCTTCTTGTTCCAGTGCAGCACTCAACTGTTTTGCATAAGTCACCTGTCCACACTTTTTCATTCCATATAAGATTCTTAAACATATATTTCTTTGTTTTAGTTTTCTTATGAGATATGTTCCGTCAAACGCCTTAGAGACTATGTCATCATGAACCTCTTCCAAATGTTCAACCGCTAAGAAACTATTACTCATCTCACTAAAACATAATAGTGTATTTAATGTATTCATAGAAATGCTGGATAAATATTTTTTCAAAATCTCCCCATTCTTTTGTATTTTGCGTAAATCGAACCCTCTCTCTTTACCCTTGTTGTCAGATTTACTTTTCTCAGAATAGTATCTAACCAATGAAGCGTATTCTTTTAATTCATTTTCTGTAATTGACCCGAATACTTTCTCGCATCCAATATTTACCGAAAACTCTCTATTTTCCTTAATTAGATTTACAGCATCTGAAAATTCTTTACTTCCGAGATGATATTCTTGCTTAATCTCATCTTTGACTTCTTTGAATTTCTCTGTTCTCCATTCTTCATATACAGGAAGCCGCTTCGAAATATCCCATATATCTGCTCTCGACAAGCTCTTGGTAAATGTTCCTAGCGAATATTCAAAGATACAATTATCCAGAAAATATATCAAATCATCAAATTTTTTCATTACTTCCTTAAATTCTGTTTCTAACAATTCAATACTTACATGAGAAATTTTGTTTTTTATCATATGTGGTTCATCTTCTTTATTTAGTTCATATTTGAAGGCATCCCCCTCTTCATCGAAATAATAAAAGTAAATCATATCTTCTATATTCTCAAAATATGCAGGAATTCTTCTGTCAATATTCTTCTTATCACATGCTAATTTATA
>OLQH01001194.1_pt1 | contig 22078 bp, 18 predicted proteins | sample 1672671 | NCBI WGS metagenome assembly OLQH01 (sample SAMEA3136712, study PRJEB25190) | human gut metagenome
AAAAAGATGAGATTGAAAAAGTTCGTAAGACAATCATCATCAACGGTGCATTAAATGCAAAAATCGTAGGACAGTCTGCTCACACAATCGCAGCATTGGCAGGAGTGGATGTTCCGGAAGATACAAAGATTCTGATCGGTGAAGTAGAATCTGTAGATATCTCAGAAGAATTTGCACACGAGAAATTATCTCCGGTACTTGCAATGTACAAAGCAAAGACATTTGACGAAGCGATCGCAAAGGCAGAGCAGTTAGTAGCTGACGGTGGATATGGACATACAGCTTCCATTTATGTACACCCTGCAGAGACAGAGAAGCTTGCAAAACATGCAGCAGCTATGAAGACATGCCGTATCCTTGTCAACACACCTTCTTCTCAAGGTGGAATCGGTGATCTTTACAACTTCAAATTAGCTCCGTCTCTTACATTGGGATGTGGTTCTTGGGGAGGAAACTCTGTATCTGAGAACGTAGGAGTAAAACATTTGATCAACGTGAAGACAGTTGCCGAGAGGAGAGAAAACATGCTTTGGTTCAGAGTTCCTGAAAAAGTTTATTTCAAAAAAGGATGTATGCCGGTTGCGCTTGATGAACTGGGAACAGTGATGGGCAAAAAGAAAGCATTCATCGTAACAGACAGCTTCTTATACCACAATGGATATGTAAAAGGTATCGAAGAAAAATTAGATGAAATGGGAATCCAGCACACATGCTTCTATGAAGTAGCTCCAGACCCGACACTGGAATGTGCAAAAGCAGGTGCAGCAGCAATGACAGCATTCCAGCCAGATGTGATCATCGCTCTTGGTGGTGGATCCGCAATGGATGCCGGAAAGATTATGTGGGTAATGTACGAACATCCAGAAGCAGACTTCCTTGATATGGCAATGCGTTTCATGGATATCCGTAAGAGAGTATATACATTCCCGAAAATGGGAGAGAAGGCTTACTTCGTTGCAATCCCGACATCTTCAGGAACAGGTTCTGAGGTGACACCATTTGCAGTTATCACAGATGAAAAGACTGGAGTAAAATATCCATTAGCAGACTACGAATTATTACCGAAGATGGCGATCATCGATGCTGATAATATGATGAGCCAGCCAAAAGGACTGACAAGTGCTTCCGGTATTGATGCACTTACACATGCATTAGAGGCATATGCATCTATCATGGCAACAGACTATACAGATGGTCTTGCATTAAAAGCAATGAAAAATATCTTCAAATATTTACCATCTGCTTACGAAAACGGAGCAAACGATCCGATCGCAAGAGAGAAAATGGCAGATGCTTCCTGCATGGCAGGTATGGCATTCGCGAATGCATTCTTAGGAGTATGTCACTCAATGGCACACAAATTAGGAGCATTCCACCACTTACCACATGGTGTTGCAAATGCGTTACTGATCAACGAAGTAATGAAATTCAATGCAACAGATGTGCCTACAAAGATGGGAACATTCTCTCAGTATCAGTATCCACACGCATTAGAAAGATATGCAGAATGCGCTAGATTCGTTGGCGTTGTAGGAAAAGACGATAAAGAAACATTTGAAAAATTCCTTGAGAAGATCGATGAATTAAAAGCAGCAGTTGGAATCAAAAAGACGATCAAAGAATACGGAGTAGATGAAAAATACTTCCTGGATACATTAGATGAAATGGTAGAACAGGCATTTGATGATCAGTGTACAGGTGCAAACCCAAGATATCCACTGATGAAAGAAATCAAAGAAATGTACTTAAGAGTTTACTACGGAAACTAATTTCAGGAAAGATAGTGTAGCTACCTGGTTAGAGAAAAAGAAGACGTAAGGCTGAAAAGGGCATTAGAAAAAGACAGGAGGACTGACGAAAGTCAGTGTCTTCTGTCTTTTTTGTGATTATTCCTGTTCAGCTTTCATGGCGTGATATCCAATCCAAACAGTCCAAACATATGCCAATGTTTTTGGGATCATTAACATTCCGATGATAGGAATAAGATCGGCAAATAATACAACAGGCAAATAAAACCCAAAGCTAATGACGATTGTCAGCCACATATTTTTGAATAATTTATCGTTTTGCTCTCTAGAACTTTTATAAAACAGATAAATAATAATAAGCCCCATAATTGTGAAAGGAATATTTCTATAAATTCCCCACGATAATGGAGAGGCTGAACTTGTCCAGGCATTCTGTGGAAACAGACACAGGACAATTCTAGCTATTGCCATACCATATACGAATATAGTATAGATATTTTTCCCTTTTACATGGTATCTGATTCGCCAAATATAATATAGAATGATATAAAATACGGTCATTGTGATAGATGTAATAAATTTACCTGTTCCCAATGCAACTGTGAAATTGTCTAATCCTGTTGTACATAATGCAACTGCTCTCGGAACCAGGTGAAATGCATCTCCGAATCCTAATACAACTGCCATAATTCCAAAGAGGCGGTACTGCTTATTCCCATGACTTTTAGCAATCATAAGAATTCCCAATGTAATAACCCCTATAAGATAACATGTGTCAAATACTGTTTCAACTATTGCCTGCATAAAATAACCTCCTAATGTTTTTGTGAATAATAGTGTTTTCAACCTGACTGATGAAACCTCATTTTCAAAATGAACATCGTTCATGTTGCTATTTTAATTAATTTAGTTTGCTTTGTCAATACCTAAAACAGATAGATGAAGTATGTAACTATATAAAAGGCATTGTCAATATTGAAGAAATTGAAAGGATATTAAGTAGCGACATAGAAATAATCTATAAATAGTGAGTTGCATTAAAAATATCAATTAGAACAAACATTTCGCCTATGCTATGATAAAAACGCAGAGAAAATATTTTGAGAAGAAGTAGTATAAGGAGAAAAATGTTATGAAGAGAACACTTGCAATCCTTTTGGCGCTTGGCTTATCGGTATCTAGTCTTACCGGTTGCGGAAGTGATGAAAAGGAGACAAAAAAAGAAAAAGATGGAAAAACAGTTATTAATTTTTGGTGTCATGAAAATAAACCGTGGATAGAGGCTTATGAAGAGACAATCAAGAGATTTGAGAAGGAACATCCAGAATATGATGTGAAGCTTTCTAATTATCCTTTTGATGTATATAATCAAAAGATTCAGACTGCCCTTACATCTGGCAAGGGAGAAGTTGATATCATTGCAGTGTGGGGAGGAACCGCGCCAAACTTTATCGAGACCGATGCGCTTGCAGAAGTTCCTGAAGATATTGTAAAAGAATTAGAAAGTGATTATTTGGATCCAACACTTGGTGTTTTTCAAAAAGAAGGAAAATATTATGGAGTTCCAATGGAATTTAATTTAGAGTATGGAGGAATGATTGTAAATAAAAAACTGTTTGAAGAAGCGGGACTTTCTTATCCACAGACTTGGGAAGAATTGAGAGAAACATCTAAGAAAGTGGCAAAGAAGAATGGGGAAGTCATGGAGATGACAGGATTTGATATGATCGATGCAGATGCTTTGATTTGTAATTATTTATCCATGATTTTACAGCAGGGCGGTCAGTATCTAGAAGAAGACCACTCAATCAATTTTGCGACACCGGAAGGGGTTAAGGCAATAGAAGAAATTGTCAGCATGGTAAAAGATGGTGAGACAAGCTTAGAATCACTCACTTCGGGAGAATATGCGTTTAATAGAACCTATCAGGATAAAGGATTTATGGCTTCAGTTGGCTCTTGGGGAATTGGAGAAGGAACAGGTTCTTATGACTTGACTTATGGAGAAGATTTTGAATATATTCCGGTCCCTCTTTATGGAGATGAGGTTGCGTTTGCATCAGAGACAGGATGGGGAATTATGGTTCCGGAAAACAGCCAACATAAAGATGCAGCATGGGAGTTTATTGAGTTTTTCAGTCAGCCAGAAAATCTTGTGAAACATAATATTGCATGTAATCAGCTTCCACCGAGGAAATCATTGTTAGATAATGAAGAATATAGAGAAGCAATGCCAAATATTACATTTCTTCTTGATATTATGGAGAAAGGACAGTGGATGGGACCATATAATACATCCGCGATGCGAGAAATTTTTAATGAGATGTTCATTTCTCTTTGCCAGGAGGAAAATCCAGATATAGAAAAAGCATTGAAAGAAGTGTCTGAAAAGATCACGGCAGAATGTCAGCTTGGTTATGAAACAAAATAAGTGGCAGAGTACCGGGAGTTCACAGTGAGTGAATTCCCGGTTATTTCTATAAAAAATGAGAAAGAAGGAAGAAAATGAAAGATAAAAAATTTGTTTCTATGGTTCTAGTTCCGAGTTTTGCTCTGTTGTTTCTATTTGTAGTATTTCCGCTGTTTTATGGGTTGGGCATCTCTTTTTTTGATTATAATCCGGCGCGTGATAGTAATCCATTTCTTGGTCTAGATAATTATATGAAAATGTTTCAAGATCCGATTTTTAAAAAGGCAGTAGTGAATACGTTAGTGTTTGGGATTATAGCAGTATTTCTTAATATCGTGATTACATTGTTTCTAGCGCAATTGATTTCGGTGCTTCCATCAAAAAAGTGGAAAACGATTTTTCGGACGATTTTATTCATTCCATGTATTGCGCCAATGGTAGGAACAGCGCTTGTATGGAAGTCGGGGATCATTGAGACAGATGGAGGACTTCTAAATCGTTTGATGGGAGTTTTCGGGATGGCACCAAAGAACTGGACGATGACAACAGGAGCATTGCTTGCAATTATTATCGCATATACACTTTGGGCAGATATTGGCTATAATGTAGTGCTGTTTTCAGCAGGATTGGAAGGTGTGCCAAAAGAATTCGATGAGGCGGCAGCAATTGATGGTGCAGGACCAATCTGCAGGTTTTTGAAGATTCGCGTTCCGCTGATGGGAAGAACGTTTGCATTTGTTGCAGTGATGACAATGGCAAACTATTTTCAGATGTTTGCGCAATTTCGTGTGATTGCACCGAAAGGTGGGGTAGACTACTCTGCAATGGTATTGACAAACTACATTTATCGACAGAGTTTTACAAATTATGATATGGGATATGCATCTGCAATTGCAATGGCACTGTTTGTCATAGTATTTGCAGTTGCATTGATTCAGAACCGAATGATGCGTTTAGATTGGAGTTATGAATAATGAAAAAATATGGATATAGATGGTATCACTATGTGATTATATTATTTTTGACAGTATTTTGCGCAGCGATGATGTTCCCGATGATATGGATGTTTTTGACTTCATTCCGTACAAATGCGGATATTAGAATCAATAAGACAACGATGTTGCCGGAAACATGGACATTAGAAGGGTATATCAAAGCATTTACAGAAGCACCGCTTGGAAGATGGTTTTTCAACAGCATCTTAATTACGACAATTGTGACGGCAGCAGTTATTTTTACAAGTACATTGATTGGTTACGTTTTTGCAAAATATGAATTTAAAATGAAGAAGATGCTTTTTTTGCTTTTGCTGGCAACTATGATGGTGCCGGGGCAAATAACGATGATTCCAAGGTTTTTGATGATTCAGGAAATGGGATTGTTTAATACACAGTGGGCCTTGATTATTCCGGGAATGGTCAGTGCATTTGGAATTTACATGGCAAAGCAATTTATTGAAGATATACCGGATAGTATTTGTGAGGCAGCAAAAATTGATGGCGCATCTGCTTTTGGGATTTATTGGAAAATTATTCTTCCCAATATTCGTCCAGCAATAGGATCACTTGGAATTTTCACGGCAATGATGTCATGGAATGATTATCTGAATCCGCTTCTGATGTTAAATGATAAGGAGAAGATGACACTGCCTTTAGCGCTTGTCGTATTTAGTACAGAACATACGCAGGATCTGACAACAACAATGGCGGCGGCAACGATGATCATGCTTCCGATGATTGTGATTTTTATCCTGTTCCAAAAACAATTTATCCGTGGACTGGCGCTGAGTGGGATAAAATAATAGTAACGAAAGAGGATAGTAACGAAAGAGGGAGGAACGATATTGAGTCAGAAAGAACATGGAAAGAAACAGGTAAAAAAAGCAGTCTGTGGTATCTGTGCGTCCGGCTGCCCAATGGATGTCTATGTAGAAGATGGAAAGATTATTTCGGTAGAAGGAAGCAAAGATCGGCCTGGACAGAGTGGAGGACTTTGTGCGAAGGGGGCAGCTGCAAGACAGTACATATATAATCAGGAAAGATTGCTTTACCCGATGAAACAAGTTGGGGAAAAAGGACATGGAAAGTTTGTTAGGATCAGCTGGGAAGAAGCATATCAGACAATCGCAGAGAAATTACTGTCAGTCCGGGAACGGTACGGTGCACGGTCGACGATTTTTTATGCAGGATATCCGAAATGGTATCGTCCGGCATTGCTCCGTCTTGCAAATGCGTATGGATCACCGAATTATTGTACCGAGTCAAGCACTTGCTTTCAGGCATCTAATATGGCGTGGAAGTCCATCTATGGAAATGATATTTGCTTTCCGGATCTGGCAAATGCCAATACAGTTATGCTGTGGGCCTCCAACTTATATCACTCTAATACACCGATGAGCAAAAGCTATCGGGGAATGAAGGCACGAGGGGTCAAGATTATTGTGGTAGATCCAAGAAACACGGTCACGGCAAGAGAGGCAGATATCCATTTACGCCTGCTTCCGGGAACAGACGGAGCGCTTGCGCTTGGAATGGCACAGGTGATGATAGAAGAGGATCTGTATGACCATGAGTTTGTGGAAAAATATGTTCACGGGTTTGAAGAATACCGGGCATATGTAAAGCAGTTTACTCCGGAGTATACAGAGAAGATCACCGGAGTTCCGGCAGAGAAAATTTTGGAGGCTGCAAGGCTGTATGCGACAAATGGTCCGGCGGGAATCATGTTCTCCGCGGCGACGGTCGTACATCATATCAATGGAGTACAGAATTATCGGGCAGTTCATACACTTGTAGGACTTAGTGGAAATTACGACAGAAAAGGCGGACATCTGGCAAGGCCACCGGTGTCTGCTCCGGTCAATGAATTTGGGAAAGTGAAGAGATACGATGGCGAGGAAGCAATTGGTCAGAAAGACTTTCCGACATGGTTTGCGCTTCCGTGTGAGGAGGCTCAGTGCACAAGATTGGCAGAATATATTTTGAAAGAAGAACCGTATCCGCTGAAAGCACTTGTGGCATTTGGAATGAACCACAGAATGTGGCCGAAGCCGTCGTATCTTCAGGAGGCACTGAAAAAATTAGAGTTTTATGTCAATGTAGATCTGTTTCTTTCTGACTCTAGCGATATGGCAGATATTGTTCTGCCTGCGGCAACCTTTTTTGAACGGGAAGAAATAAGGACAATGCGAGGAGGTATGGTCGGTCTTTCAGAAGCGGCAGTCTGTCCGTGCGGGGAGGCAAAAAATGACATTGAGATCATTCAAGAATTGGCACGCAGAATGGGACTTTCTGAACCGGTGCTTTCTGGAACCTATGAGGAATATATGAATTATATTCTCAAACCGACCGGACTTTCTGTGGAGGAATTGCGCGGACATCAAGGAGGAGTACAGGCAAAACATTTGGTATTCGTGACAGAGAAAAGTTATGAGAGAGAGGGATTTGCTACACCGACAGGGAAAGCAGAATTTGTCTCTACAGTGTTAGAAAAATATAAGGATGCTTATGGGTATGACGGTCTTCCGGTTTACCGGGATTTCAGAGAAGTAAGTGAGGTGGACAGAACAGTTTATCCGTGGATTCTGAATACAGGTTCCAGAAAACCTCAGTATTTTCATGCGCGTGTGAACCGTCTTCCATGGCTTGCGGCGCTGGAACCGGCGACTTTGGTGGAAATGCATCCATCCGATATGGAATCACTTCAGATTCAGGAAGGCGACCGAGTAGTAGTGACTTCGCCAGGAGGAAGCATGGAAGGAATTGCGGCAGCCGTCAGAAACAATCTGCCGGGGATGGTACATATTTACCATGGAAACAAGAAGGGAGAAGCAAATGAGCTGATTCCGCTTACCTATCTCGATCCGATTTCCGGATTTCCGGGATATAAGAGTTATTTTTGTAATGTAAGAAGAAAGGAAGAGGAAGATGCCATATCGACTGAAATTTGATAAAGAAAAATGTATCGGCTGCTATGCATGCCATATAGCCTGTCTGGATGCACATCACTCTGTAGGGGAAATTGTGCCGAGTTTCCGGGCATTTCAGAAGGTGACAGATTTATCAGGGACATTTGAAAAAACAGTGTGTCCAGGGTGCATTCACTGTGGGAAATGTGAGCATGTCTGCCCGCAACACGCAATTTACCGGGAAAAAACGACAGGTTTTATTCTCGTAGATCAAGACCTTTGCAATGGCTGCAGAAGTTGTGAGGCAGTCTGTCCGCTTCAGGTGCTCCACTTTAATGAAGAAGGAAAGATGGAAAAATGTGACGGCTGTGTGGAACGGATCAAAGAGGGACGAGAACCTGCATGTGTCCGGACTTGTTATCCGGGTGCGATCACATGGGAGAAGGTCGATGGATAAGGGAAGAGACAGAGATAGGAAGGCTGATATCGCAGCATGTATCTTGGCAGGTGGAAAAAACAGCCGTATGAATGGCAGAAAAAAAGCATTTTTGCCGGTGGAAGAAACCGTATTTTGGAAGAAGATTGCTGCAAAATTAAGTGGATGTTCTGCCATTTATATTTCTGTGGAAGACCGGAAGAAATACGAACAAACACAAGCAGATGTTGGAGAGTGTGGCTTTGAGGGATTTCCGCTTGTGGAAGATTTGGAAAAAGAAAAAGGACCTCTTGGTGGGATTTACAGTGTTCTTACGGCCAGTGAGGAGCAGGCAGTTCTTTTTGTACCATGCGATATGCCTGAAGTGGATCAGGAATTAGTAGATACTATGAGAGGCGAATGGGTTCGTGAGAGAAAGCCGGTTTTTCTTATAAGAGATGGGAAGAGATGTCCATTTCCAGGCATCTATACGAAGGAGATGCTTCCATGGATCCGACGGCAGCTGGAACGAAAAGATTATAAACTGCAAAATCTTTTGAATGAGATAAAGGAGAAGATTGTCTGGTTGGAAGACGAAAGAGATGGGGGTGGCAATATTAATACAGAAGAAGAGTATCGGGCATATTTAAGTAAAATAGAAAGAAAAGAGCTGGTGAGGATTTCTCTGAAAGAGGCTGTAGAAAAAATTTTGGAGGAAGTACGCCCGCTGGATGCGTGGGAGGAACTTCCACTTTTGGAACTTTCGGGGCGCACGCTATGGGAAGATGTATATAGCAGACATGCCCAGCCTCCATTTCCGAGATCCCCTCTGGACGGTTATGCAATCCGAAGTCAGGACAGCATCGGAGCGGATGATACACACGGAGTCTTTCTGCATGTGATCGATACAATTTATGCAGGGGAAGCTTCGGGGAAGAAAGTAGGAGAAAAAGAGGCGGTACGTCTGATGACAGGTGCGCCGATTCCACAGGGGGCAGATACTGTGATTCGTCAGGAGGATGTGGAGAGAGTGGGGGACACGATCTCTGTTTTTCAAGAACAGCATGCCTATGAAAATTATTGTTATGCGGGGGAAGATTATTCGGCGGGTACCTGTCTGTTAACGCGCGGGGAAACCATAGGCGCCGCAGAGTGTGGACTACTTGCCTCGATGGGGTATTCTCATGCAAAAGTGGTGCGCAATGTGCGTGCGGCGGTGATAGCAACCGGGAGTGAGCTGACAGAGCCGGGAAGCGAATTGTCGTTCGGCAAAATTTATAATGCGAATCTGTATCTTGTGTGTAGCAGGCTTACAGAGCTTGGAGTATCAGTAGTGTGGATGGATACCGTGCAAGATGATGTCCGGTGTCTTAAAGATTCCATAGAGAAGGCATGTAGGCTGGATGCAGACTTGATTCTGACAATTGGCGGTGTATCGGTTGGGCAGAAGGATATTGTGGAGGAAACATATGGACTTCTTGGTGCAGAGATTTGTTTCCACGGAGTGAAGATGAAGCCAGGATCCCCGATGATGGGCGGAAGCTATCAGAAAATCCCGATGCTTAGTTTTTCGGGAAATCCATATGGTACTTTTGTTAATATGGAATTATTTGTGCTTCCGGTGTTAGAAAAGATGACGGGAAGCCAGAGATACCGGGTAGAGTACAGGGAAGGAACCTTGGCAGAAACCTTTGAAAAGACCGGGAAAGTGCCGCGGTTTGTACGGGCGAGATGGGAGAATGGAACGGTAGTGTGGAAAAGGCAAAATGCCTCAGGAATTTTAAGTTCACTCAATGGATGCAATTGTCTGTTGGAAATTCCGCCTGGGATTGAAGAGGGACGAAAGAAAGGGGAGAAAGTATGGGTAAGAATGTTATCCAGCCGGTAATCTTTGCGGTGAGTGGCTATAAAAATACAGGAAAGACAACGCTGATTACAGGAATGATTCCGATTCTAACCGAAAAGGGATATCAGGTGGCAGTCATCAAGCATGACGGGCATGAATTTGAGAGTGACGTGCCGGGAACCGATAGCTATCAGCATCAGAAAGCTGGTGCCTACGGAACAGCGGTGTTTTCCAAAAGTCAGTTTCTTGTCACAAAACGGGTTTCGGAAATTACTGCAGAAATGTTGCTTCCTTTTTTTCCGGAGGCCGATATCATCTTGATCGAAGGGTTAAAAGACAGTAGTTATCCGAAGTATATCTGTACCTCACCGCAGGAAAATGCAACCCCGGATGAAGTTGCAAAGAGGATTCTGGAGCTTTTGGCAAAAAGGAGAGTAGGAGAAACTTCTAGTAATAATTAGATGAGTGCATAAGTTTAGATTGATAATAAAATAACAATAAAAATAGCATATAAAAAAATGTTAAAAATTATACAAAAACTCTTTTCAAATCGTTTGAAAAGGTATATAATAGCAATATCAAATCAGAACAATAAAAAATATTGAAGTTGTTTACAGATTATTTTATTACAGTTCGGATACAGTCTGCGAACAATGACAGTAGAATTGTATTATTAGGAGGGAACCTACATGAAGTTAGAGCAGAGCAACTTAATCGTAAAACGTGCACACAAAGAAGTGTATAAAACAGAAGAGGGAATTGTAAAGATTTTTGGGAAAGAACATCCAAAGGCAGATGTATTTAATGAAGCGTTGAATACCGCAAGGGTAGAGGCGACTGGTCTTGATATTCCAAAGGTAAAACAGGTGACACAGATTGACGGAAGATGGTCACTTGTGATCGAATGCAAAGAGGGAAAGACATTGGAAGAGATGATGAATGTCGATCCGGCAAATCTTGAGAAGTATATGGAAGACTTTGTAGATCTCCAGCTCCAGGTACAGAGCAAGAGAAATCCTCTTTTGAATAAGTTGAAAGATAAGCTTGCACGGCAGATCAACGAACTGAAGGATCTGGATGCGACAGCAAGATATGAATTGCTTACAAGACTTGAGAGTATGCCAAAGCATGACAAAGTATGCCATGGAGACTTCAATCCAAGTAATGTGATCGTCGGTAAAACTGGAAAGATGACAGTGATTGACTGGGCGCATGCTACGCAGGGAAATGCAAGTGCAGACGCAGCGATGACTTATCTCCTATTTGCGCTGAAAGACCAGAAAAAGGCAGACCTTTATTTGAAGTTATTCTGCAAGAAGAGTGATACTGCAAAGCAGTATGTGCAACAGTGGCTTCCGATTGTAGCAGCGGCACAACTTTCTAAGGAAAATGAGATGGAGAAAGAGTTCCTGATGAAATGGATCGATGTATTCGATTATCAATAATATGCATAGAAAAAGGATTCCGGAAAGAGGCGGTAAGCCCCAATCCGGAATCCTTTTTTGAGAACTGAAAGATGACAGTTCTCTCACTTTATGTACTTTTTCGTGCTATTTATTATTAAGTTTCGCAATATTCAGTTTTTCGATATTCAGTTTTCAATAGTTGTTATTGTAAAATGACCTCTGCGTAATAAACACCATTTGCGAGAGCTTCACTGTGACTGCTGACAAAAACATCAATGCGGTTTCCTTTGATAGCGCCCCCCGTATCTTCTGCGACATAGGTATGTCCGTTGATCACTACGGAACTTCCAAGTGGAATCAAAGAAGGGTCAACCGCGATAGTTCTTCCTGCCTGTGCAGTGGTGCCGCTGGCAGTAATTCCATTGCTGTATTCTCCACAGCAGATGGAGCAGGCACAATAGTGTGTAATTTTAAATACTCCGAGGCTTGTACCTGATGGCGGAGTAGTATTTCCGGAATCCGGCAGTTGCGGACTTGGTTCTGGACTCACAGGAGGAGTCACTGGCTGATCAGGAACACTTGGGCTAGGAGCAGGCTGCTGTTGCTGCTGCTGTGCAAGTTCTTGCTCGAGACGTTGCTGTTCTTCGGCTGCTCTTGCGGCTGCTTCGGCAGCGGCTTTTGCACGTGCCAACTGATCAGAATAATTATTAAGCTCAGTGCTTGTTGAAGCTGCTTTTGCCTGGAGATCGTTGCACTTCTGGTCCATCTGTGTCTGGAGAGTGACCAGTGCGTCTTTCTCATCTTCCAGGAGTGTCTGTTGCTTTTGGATTTCTACTTTGGTGTTATGCAGTTCGTCCAACATCTTGCGATCATAAGAACTGATGTTTTGAATGAAATCGGCTTTGTTCAACAAATCGGTCATATCTTCAGCAGAAAAGAGTAATTCTAAAAAAGAAAGATCTCCGGCTTCGTAAATATATTTGATACGAAGCTTCATATCGCTGTACTGCTGAACTTCTTTTGCCTGTGCATCTGCGAGACTGACTTTGGTAAGTTCGATTGCGTTAGTGGTAGACTCTACTTTAGAAATGGTAGAATCTAGTTCACTGCTGAGAGTAGACAATTCTTCATTTACTTTAGAGAGCTCACTGGAGAGCTCATTTGTCTTCTTCTCGAGGTTGTCGACCGTGTCAGTAGCATACACATTGGTGCATGGAAGATACATTGAAACTGCAAGTGTGCAGCTGAGCAATGTACGCATCATGCGCTTTACTTTTGTATTCATGCCATATTTTCCTTTCACATTAGTACATAACCTGTTTGTCTATTATACAATAAAATCATAAAATATGCAAATTAATAAAATGTAAAGCTTCCAAACGTCGCTCCGGAAGCAGAGGAGGAAGCAGGTGAAAAGTACAGACAGCTGCCAATTGGATTCGTACCAGATATCGCATCAAAAACTGCATTTTGGCATACAGAGTCAATATCCCCGTAGAGGAGTGCCTCGATTCTTCCGTCAGATACAGAGGAAAACAGTGGTTCTGATTCGATGACACCTGAAATTGAATTCGGAAACAGTGGACTGCTTACCCGGTTGAGAATGCAGGATGCAAGTGCAGTCATGGCAATATAGTCTTCCGTACCTGCTTCACACTGTACTAACGCAGAGAGAAGCAGACTTTCAGAGGCAGATACCGAGAAAGACGGAGGAGCAAAAGGTGGAGGGGCGATTTCGTCATCTTCCTCTTTCTCATCCACGGTACTTTCGTTGTCTGCCACGTTAGAAGTGTTATCGGAAATATCATTGTTCAGAGGTGGCTCTGGGTCGCGGATTTCCGAAGAAGGAGCATGGATTCCCTGATCGGCGGCAAGTTGTCCTTCTTCGATTTGTTCATCAGCACGGGCGATCAGTTCAGGAATTCGGCTGAATACTTCAGGGAAAACCGATTCACCGGAAGCAGTATTTTGCTGATTCAAAAGAATAAGGAGCTTTTCATATTCCATGGACAGTGCATCTCTGGAAGCGCGCAGTAAGTCACACTGTTTTGTGAGGAGCGCGGCATCTGTCTCGATAGAACTGCGAAGGTTAGAAAGCTCTGTGAGCTGATTCCTGTCATAGGTGATGAGCGAGCGGATCTGTTCAGAGCGATTTAGAAAATCTGGAAAATCAGAGGCGCTAAGCAGCTGTTCCAAGAAGGAAGAATAGCCTGTTTCATAGAGCCATTGAATTCGCAGCCGCATCATTTGATATTGTCTGGCTTCTTGGATTTGTGCATCTATAAGCAAATTTTTCATTTCTTCTGTGCGGTCAGTCATTGTGCTGAGTGATTGTGCAGTATCAAGCAGCAATGCATTGTGTGCTGACAGTGTGTCTGAGGAAGGAAGAGTGTCCGCTGCATAGACAGGGCAGGAAATAGAAAATATCACAGACAGAAGGCAGATACAAAGGCGGTGATATTGTTTTTTGTGATAACCATACATGTGTTTCAGAGTCCTTTCTTAAAAGTTGCATTCGGTATGCTTAATGCCCTACATTATAGTATAAATTGATTTCTTTTTCAATGTTTGATAAAATAGACAAAACTTGAAAGATGAGAAAAAGGAGCAAAGAAATAGAGCGAGAAAAGGAAGGGATAGACGTGATGAAAATGGAATATAAATTATTAGGGTTTGATCTGGATGGAACAATCCTGACGGGAGAAAAGAAACTGACAGCACGTACCAAGAGGGCGTTGGAGGAGGCAATTGCACAAGGGATGATCGTACTTCCTGCGACCGGCAGACCGTTTTCGGGAATTCCAAAGGAAATTATGGAAGTGAAAGGAATTCGGTATGCACTGACTTCGAATGGAGCAAGGATTGTGGATGCAAAGGATGGGAGTGTAGTGTACGAGAAACCGGTCCCAAAAGAAATTACAGAAAAGATATTGGATATCTATGATAAATATGATACATTACAAGAGATTTACTTCCAAGGTGTCGGCTATATCAGTGAGCATGATCTGCAAAGAGTAGATCAGATGATGGAATCACCTGCGATGGCAGAATATGTTCGTTCGACCAGGAAAGTGGTCAAGAATATCAGAGAGACAGCACGACAATTGCCGGGAGGAGTAGATAAGGTGCATGCAATTTTCGCAGATCAAAGAGAGAAGATGTGTGCGCTCCGGGAACTGGAACAGATGGGACAGGTTACAGTTACAAGAGCATTATCTAATAATATAGAAGTAAATGCAGAGGGAGTAGACAAAGGAAAGGGGATGTTAAAGCTGGCAGAGCTGCTCGGAATCCGCCGCGAAGAAATGATAGTATTTGGTGATGGGTGGAATGATATTTCGATGATCCATGAGGCGGGATGCGGAGTGGCCATGGGAAATGCACAGGAAGCGGTCAAGGAAGCAGCAGATCTTGTCACAGATTCCAATGAGGAAGATGGTGTGGCAAAAATAATTGAAAAGATTCTTCAGAAAGGGTAGGAGGAAAAAGAATGTTAGAAATGTTAAAAGTAATCTTGCTTGGTATTGTGGAAGGAATCACAGAATGGCTCCCGATTAGTAGTACCGGGCATTTGATTCTCGTAGACGAATTCATTAAACTTCAGGCGAGTGCGGCATTCAAAGAGATGTTTAATGTCGTGATCCAGCTTGGTGCGATTATGGCAGTTGTTGTACTGTATTTTCATAAGCTCAATCCATTTTCGCCGAAGAAAACACAGAAACAGAAAGCGTGGACGATTCAGCTTTGGATGAAGGTCATTGTGGCATGTATCCCGGCGGGGGTGATAGGAATTCTGTTTGATGACTGGATGGAAGCACATCTGCATAAACCTGAAATTATATCTGCGATGTTGATTCTGTACGGAATCTTATTCATTGTCGTAGAAAACTGGAACAAAGGAAAGACGCCGAAGGTGACAAAACTGTCGCAGTTATCGTATCAGACAGCATTGCTCATCGGTGGATGGCAGGTACTTTCGCTGATCCCGGGTACATCTCGCTCGGGAGCGACGATTGTTGGTGCACTTTTGCTCGGTACATCTCGATATGTAGCAGCAGAATTTACATTTTTTCTTGCAATCCCGGTAATGTTCGGGGCAAGCTTTGTAAAGATTTTAAAATTTGGCCTTTCCTTTACTGCGATGGAAGCGGCGATGCTGTTGGTTGGCTGTCTGGTGGCATTTGTGGTATCTGTCATCGCGATTAAGTTTTTGATGGGCTATATTAAGAAGAATGATTTCAAAGTATTTGGCTATTATCGGATCATTCTTGGAGCTCTTGTTTTACTTTATTTTACAGTATTTGCATAAAATATGCATAAATTTGCAAAAACCACTTGATTTTTATAAAAAACATAGTATAATATGCAATATAGACGAATAAACATACAAAAAACAAGTGGAGGAAGCGTTATGAAGATAAAGAAAGTAGCAGGAATTTTATTAGCAGGGACAATGATGATTTCCATGGCAGCATGTGGTGGAAAGGAAGAAGGGGCAAAATCAGAGAAACTGATCGTAGGAACAGAAGCAGGATTTGCACCATATGAATATATGAAAGGCAACGAAGTAGTCGGAATCGATATGGACATCGCAAAAGCGATCGCCGATGAGATGGGCAAAGAGCTGGAGATTAAGAATATGGATTTTGACGGAGCACTTGCAGCAGTGCAGAGTGGAAAAGTAGATTTTGTGGCAGCAGGAGTATCTATCAGTCCGGAACGTGAGGAAGCAATGGATTTCTCTAATGAATATGTAAATTCTACAGAGGTCATTGCAGTAAATAAAGAAAACCCGGCGGTGACTCCGGCAGGAGAAGAACTGGCAGGTTCTGACTTAGATGGAAAAGTTGTCGCAGTACAACAGGGAAATATTGCAGATATCTGGGTATCCAACAAAGATAACTGTAATCCAAAAGAAGTGAAGCGTTACACAAAATTTGCGCAGGCGGCAGAAGACTTAAAGAATGGCAAGATTGACTGTATCGTAATGGATCAATATCCGGCGGAAGAGTTGGTAGCGGCAAATGATACACTGACAACATTAGACGGAACCTTATTTGAAGATAAGTATGCAATCGCCGTAAAAAAAGGAAACAAAGAACTGTTAGATGAGATCAACAAAGTGATCGATAAGCTGGTGGAAGAAGGAAAAATTGAAGAATTCACAGCAAATCATGTACAGAGTGAATAAGCAGTTCAGAAGGCAACGACAGTAAGACAGAGAAAACTAAAAAAGAGGCTGCTGCAAAAAGCGGATTTCCCAGCGTGTTCAAGCTAAATAGGGACAGGAAGGGGAGACTGGATTTTGCGGCAGCCCCTTTGAGGGTCAATGAAAAGGAGAAAACAAATGAAAGGAATTATGATGACGGGATTTTTTCAAAATTTCTCGGATGCTTTTTATAAAGCGGTAATCAAAGACCAGAGATATCTGGCATATTTGGATGGATTAAAGATTACAATATTAATCTCCATCTTTGCGATTCTGATCGGAATTGCGATCGGACTTTTAGTGGCAGTAGTAAAAGTAAGTGCTGTACAGAGAAAAGAGCTTTGGATTTTTAATAAAATCTGTAACATTTACATTACGATCATTCGAGGCACACCGGTTATGGTACAGCTGTTGATTATTTATAATCTTATATTTACGTCTCGGGATACCAATGCACTTTTGGTTGGAGCGGTCTGCTTCGGAATTAATTCCGGTGCTTATGTAGCAGAGATCATCCGTGCGGGAATCGAGTCGATCGATAAAGGACAGATGGAAGCCGGACGTTCTCTTGGACTGAATTATCTTCAGACTATGAAGGAAATCATCATTCCACAGGCAATCAAAAATATTCTTCCGGCGCTTGGAAATGAATTTATCGTGTTGATCAAAGAAACATCTGTGGCAGGAGTGATCGCTGTGACAGATCTGACGAAAGCAGCACAGTATATCGGTTCTGCAACGTACGATATTCTTCCGCCGCTTTATGTAGCAGCAGTATGTTATCTTGTCATTGTATTAGGATTGACAAAACTTTTAAATCTATTTGAAAGGAGAATGGCGCAAGGTGATCATAACTAAGAATTTAAAAAAATCATTTCATGGACATGAAGTGCTCAGAGGAATTGATGAACATATTGAAAAAGGTGAAAAAGTAGTAGTAGTGGGACCTTCCGGTTCTGGAAAGTCTACATTCCTCCGCTGCCTGAATCTTTTAGAAGTACCGACAAGCGGGGAAGTGTGGTTTGAGGGAAACAATATTACAAGCAAAAATTGTGACATTAATAAATTAAGACAGAAAATGGGGATGGTATTCCAACAGTTTAATTTATTCCCTCATTTGACGATCAAGGAAAATATTATGCTTGCCCCGGTCAAACTTGGGGTGCTGTCAAAGCAGGAGGCATCAAAGAAAGCAGAGGAACTGTTAGAACGTGTTGGACTTCCGGATAAAGCAGCAGCATATCCAAAACAGCTGTCGGGAGGACAAAAACAGCGTATTGCAATCGCGCGGGCATTGGCAATGAATCCGGATGTGATGTTATTTGATGAGCCGACATCAGCGCTGGATCCGGAGATGGTGGGTGAAGTGCTTGGATTGATGAAAGAGCTTGCAGACGATGGAATGACAATGGTTGTTGTCACACATGAGATGGGATTTGCAAGAGAGGTGGCGACAAGAGTTCTGTTCATCGATGAAGGACAAGTCAAAGAGAGCAACACACCGCAGGAATTTTTTGAGAATCCACAGCATCCTAGATTAAAGGAATTTTTATCAAAAGTGTTATAAAACAGTTGAAAAGTGAAGAAAATAGAGAAGCAGGAAAAATTGTTAGAAGAGTAGAGAACGCTTAAAAGATAGTTTTTCCTGTTTTTTATTATATGATAGAAAATTTTTGTGATCAGAGCAGATGATTTCGGGACAGAATTTTCTAGGTTTTAGGCGGCTATTAAAAGTGTATGTAGATTATAAAGATTCAATAAAATGGATTGACTTTTTTGAATGTTTCAGCGAAGATGTAGGAAGAACAAGGCAAAGGGGCGAAGGAAGATGAAAGAGAAGTTCAGAAAGTTTATGATAGGCCGCTACGGGGTAGATTCGTTGAGCAAGTTCATGCTTGGAACCGCAGTAGTACTGTTGGTTTTTGCGATGGGATTTCGAAATAACTTTTTAAATACACTCGCATGTCTGCTTGTCCTTCTCTGTTATTTCCGGATGTTTTCCAGAAATTATCAGAAGAGGGCTGAGGAAAATCAAAAATTTTTAGAACTGAAAGGAAAGGCAGCTACATTTCTGAAGCGGGAAAAAGAGTACTTCGAGCAGAGGAAGACACATCATATTTACAAGTGTCCGTCTTGTAAACAGAAAATCCGGGTGCCGAAAGGAAAAGGAAAGATTTGTATTACCTGCCCGAAGTGTCACACAGAATTTATCAAAAAAAGTTAAAATTAGGAGGTTATATACATGAGTATTTTATTGTTAGAGTATCCAAAGTGTTCTACTTGCAAGAAAGCAAAAAAATGGCTGGAGGAGCAGGGGATTGCATTCGAGGAGAGACATATTGTTGAAAACAATCCGACAGAGGAGGAACTGCAGGAATGGCACAGAAAAAGTGGACTTCCACTAAAGCGATTTTTTAATACAAGTGGAATGAAATATCGGGAACTGGAGTTGAAAGATAAGCTTCCGACGATGACGGAAGAGGAGCAGTATCAGCTTTTGGCAACAGACGGCATGCTTGTGAAGAGACCGCTTCTTCTGGGGGAAGATTTTGCAATTCCAGGATTTAAGGAGAATGAATGGGCGAAAGCCTGTGCACTGGCGGAGTAGAAAATGAAATATGAGAGAATAGAGAAGGGATATTTTTTGGAACGTCCGAATCGCTTCACTGCAGAGGTTGAGATCCGAGGGAAGAAGGAAATCGTGCATGTGAAAAATACAGGAAGGTGTGCGGAATTGCTTGTTCCTGGGGCGACCGTTTATGTACAGAGGAGCGACAATCCCGAACGGAAGACAAAGTGGGATCTGATCTGTGTGAAAAAAGGGAATCGCCTGATCAATATGGATTCGCAGATTCCAAATAAAGCTGTAAAGGAGTGGATAGAAGCGGGAAATCTTTGCGAGAATCCCACGATGCTCAGACAGGAAGTGACATATGGGAACTCCAGATTTGACCTATATGCAGAAGAAGAGGAACGCAAAATTTTTATAGAAGTAAAAGGTGTGACACTCGAGGAAGATGGAGTGGTAAAATTTCCGGATGCGCCAACAGAGCGTGGAGTAAAACATGTGGAAGAACTGTGCAAGGCGGTTCGGGATGGATATGAAGCATATATTTTCTTTGTGGTCCAGATGAAGAATGTCAAATACTTTACACCAAATACAAGGACACACCCAGAGTTTGGGGAGGCGCTGCAAAAGGCGCGGGAACAGGGCGTACACATTGTTGCGTATGATTGTGAAGTAAAGAAAGATGAAATTAAGATCCGAAAGGAAGTTCCGGTTCTGTTGGAGCCGAAAGAGCTTCAGGCGCTTGCGGATCCGCTTGTAGAATGGTTCCGGAAACATAAGAGAGCACTTCCGTGGCGAGAAGATCCGAGTGCTTATCGGGTATGGGTGTCTGAGATTATGCTTCAGCAGACGAGAGTGGAAGCGGTGAGGCCCTTTTATGCACGATTTATGAAAGAACTGCCTACGGTGGAAAAGCTTGCCGTGGCAGAAGAGGAGAAACTCCTGAAACTGTGGGAAGGATTGGGATATTACAATCGGGTCAGAAATATGCAGAAGGCCGCACGACAGATTATGGATGAATTTTCGGGAGAGTTCCCAAGACAGTATGATCAGATCCGTAGTCTTTCGGGAATCGGAAGTTATACGGCGGGGGCAATCGCATCGTTCGCATATGGGATACCAAAGCCGGCGGTGGATGGAAATGTATTGCGTGTGTTATCGAGAATTTTGGCAAGTGAAGATGACATTATGAAACAGAGTACAAAGATAAAAATAGAGTATATGTTGGAGGGGGTCATTCCGAAAGAGGCGGCAAGTGATTTTAATCAGGGCTTGATTGAACTTGGCGCGCTTATCTGTGTGCCAAATGGCATGGCAAAATGCGAGGAATGTCCAGTAAAGCATTTGTGCAGGGCAAGAAAGCTTGGCAAGGTGATGGAACTTCCGGTGAAAACAAAAGCGAAAGCCAGGAGAATTGAGAAAAGAACGATTTTCATTTTTCAAGATGGAGAGAAAATTGCAATTCGGAAGCGCCCTGCAAAAGGGCTGTTGGCAGGTCTGTACGAACTTCCAGGCAGAGACGGACATTTAAGCGAAGAAGAAGCGCTTGCGTTTTGCAGACAAATCGGGCTTGCACCTATCCGGATTCAAGCTTTGGGGGCGGCAAAACATATTTTCAGTCATGTGGAATGGAATATGATTGGATATAAAGTAAGAGTGGATGAATTGGAGAAAAAATGTACAGAACAAATGCTGTTCGTACATCCAGAAGAGATTGAGAGAAACTATCCGATTCCAGCTGCTTTTGAAGCATATACAGATCATATTCAAATTCTTCTTGGTCAAGAAAAATATAATATGATGCCCGAGACAAATGATGTCGGATAGATGGTTTGGCGCTTTGTGCTTTTTTAATGTTGGTATTTTCATATACAAAAAAATGAAAAGAAGATGTGTGAAGAGGATCGGGAATCCGAGATACAATCCTGATCCTCTTACAATCATAGAGGAAAATGGCTGTTTTATGTACCGAGATTTGTGTGAATGAACAGAATCCATTTTTTACTCAGAGAAGATAACTCTGAAGAAGGGCATATTTCTTGCCACACATGAAACGTACCTGTCAACTTCTATAATATATTATAGCATAGTTTTGAAAAAAGATTTCCACAAATACCACTGTAGTGAAAAGTTTTTTGTTCTCAAAGGAAAGAAAAAACGAGGAGAATGTGGAAAGTTTACGAAAAAGTAAAAAATAGCCTATCGAGAAAGGTTTTGCAATGGTTTCGATAGAAAATCACGGAGAACCGTAAAAAGCAGTTGCGGAAATTGTATGAATTGTACAAATAGAATAAAAAATAAAAAAACTATTGACAATTCGTGTCGAAGAATGGTATGATAACTGAGCGCTCGAGAGAGCAGACAGATGAGAAACAACGGAAAACGTCGAAAAATACCGAATCAGAGAAAGTTACGAAAGTACAAAAGAAAAGATTTGAAAAAAGATGAAAAAAGTTGTTGACAAAGATAAAAAGATGTGATAATCTAATATAGCTGTCGCAAGAGAGCAAAACAAACAGAACATTGATAATTAAACAATAGACAACACAACCCTGAAAATTTCGAACA
>OLQH01001203.1_pt1 | contig 21963 bp, 20 predicted proteins | sample 1672671 | NCBI WGS metagenome assembly OLQH01 (sample SAMEA3136712, study PRJEB25190) | human gut metagenome
TCGTTACCTCCATCTGTTGATGGAAGCATTATACTACATTGGGACATTTTCCTTTGTGGTATATTAGGACATTATCATAAATGGTTCATAAGAAAGGCCAGAAAGAAACCTGGGGGGGTTGACACTAATAGGGCAGGGTGGTATTTTATTAAGAAGACTGGAATGGTGAAATTTGTCGAAATTGGAAAATAAATAATACCGCTGACGTATAAACGGTGGTTACAGATCAGGAGTGATGTGACCTAAATATGCCTGAGAAAAAGCATAACCGGGAAGCGTTGGCGGGAAAATATAAATTTAGATAAGTTATAAATAAAATAGATTTCACCATTGCATTTTAGAGAATGGAAGGATTCTGTCAACTGTATTTACCTAAGCTGAACGGAAGAAAAGTACTTGGGAGGGAAAAGGAAAATATGTATCGGAAGGACTCAGAGGGCTGGTTAAAACATGCGGATTTTATTGTTCTGGATATGATCTGTCTGCAGCTGGCATTTATTTTGGCATATGCATTCCGCGGGTACGGATTCAATGTGTATGGAGATATATTGTATCGAAATATGGCAATATTCCTTGGATTTGCAGACCTGGTGGTGATCTTCACCTCCGGCACCATGAAAAGCGTGCTGAAAAGAGGTCACTATAAGGAATTTGTCACCACCTTGAAAAATGCTGTAGCAGTAGGTGCTCTTGCAATCGCTTACCTGTTCATAATCCAGGAAGGCCAGAGCTTTTCCAGAATGATCCTGATCACCACGATTGTGATCTACCTGGTCCTCACCTATGCCATAAGAGAAATCTGGAAAAATTCCTTACATAAAAAAATGGAAAACGGCGGCGACAAGAAGCTGCTGATCATCACCTCCAAAGCGGTAGCAGAGAACGTAGTGCACAGCATGCAGGAAAACAATTATGCCAGATATTCCCTTGCCGGAGTGGTTGTGATCGATGAGGACTGCACCGGTGAGAAAATCTGTGGTGTCCCTGTTGTGGCAGGCGAAAGTGACGTGCCTATGTATGTCTGCCAGGAGTGGATCGACGAGGTGCTGATCGTCATCTCTGAAGATCTGTCATACCCGGACGGGCTTATCGACAAGCTCACTGAAACCGGCGTAACTGTTCATCTGAACCTTGCAAAAATTACCAACCAGACTGGCAAAAGACAGTTTGTGGAAAAGGTTGGAAGCTATACAGTTCTGACTACCAGCTTGAATTATGCATCCTTCGGGCAGCTTTTCCTGAAGCGTCTGATGGACATTTGCGGCGGACTGGTTGGCTGTATTTTCACAGGAATCATTACTATCTTCGTTGGCCCCGCCATCTACCTGGCATCCCCGGGCCCGATTTTCTTCTCCCAGGAACGTGTGGGAAAGAACGGAAAGAAATTCAAAATGTACAAATTCCGCAGCATGTATATGGATGCGGAAGCGCGGAAAGCCGAGCTTATGAAAGAGAACAAGCTGGGTGATGGAAAGATGTTCAAGATGGACTTCGACCCCAGAGTAATTGGAAATAAGGTGCTGCCGGATGGGTCACATAAGACCGGGGTGGGCGACTTTATCAGAAGGACAAGTCTGGATGAGTTCCCGCAGTTTTTTAATGTGTTGAAAGGGGATATGTCCATTGTGGGGACGAGACCGCCGCTGGTTTCGGAGACGAATTTGTATGAACCGCATCACAAAGTAAGGCTTGCAATTAAACCTGGGATTACGGGGATGTGGCAGGTTAGTGGTAGGAGCGATATTACGGACTTTGAAAAGGTTGTGAGGTTGGATAAGGAATATATTGAGAATTGGGATATTGGGCTGGATATTAAGATACTTTTGAAGACAGTTATGGTTGTGGTTAAGAAAGATGGATCTATGTGATTTTATATTGCTTCTTATACATAATAATGGAAAGGAAATCTGGTTACCGGATAATTGATAGAAAGTTATGATAAGGATGCCGTGATTCACTGTGCAGCATGGACTGTGGTGGACATGGCGGAGGATGACGATAAAGTAGCAAAGGTCCGTGCAATCAATGCTGGTGGCACCCAGAACATTGCAGATGTCTGCAAGAAGCTGGACTGCAAGATGACCTATATCAGCACGGACTATGTGTTTGACGGTCAGGGCACTGAGCCTTGGCAGCCGGATTACAAGGATTACAAGCCTCTGAATGTCTACTCAACAAACCGTATTGACGTAGCATCGCCAAAAAGAAACCGTTTTGCACACTATATGGGGTGCTAAAACTAGTTATATTTCACAGTCGAATGAACTAAAAATGACAGATATTTATACAAAACACCGAACTTTTGACCCATGTGGCACAAAATTGGCACATCTTTTTCAGAAGAATCATAGAAATGGCGGAAAACAGGAGAAAACAACAAAAATCCATGAGTTTATCATTAACGTCTGAAACTGCTGTTGAGTACACTATCTGACCCGCTAATGACACCTACATCATAACGGTTTGTTGAGTCATGAAAAATAGAGAAAAACAGATGATTTCTACTTCATAAAACAGCTGTTGAGTAGAGCATGTATGGTGATGATAAATACATGTTTTGTGCGGTGAGAGTGAATGATTTATTCATGGTGAACAGTGGATGGCGAGAATTGGACTGGATGATATATACAGTTTTAACAAAACTCATGCACCGACAAGGTTCGATTCAACAATCCAACACTTAGAAAAACGTCATAGCAGGGTATACGGGGTTCGACTGTATAAATCAACACTTCGGTTATAGAGGAATAGAGACGAGTGTACTCAACGGATGTTTTATGAAGTAGAAACATGATTGCTGGGGTAATTGGATACGACAGCATAAGAAAACATTTAGCTGCGTGTGTGATGAACACAGGGAATTATAAAAAGGAAATACTATCTTTCGGGATGTGTACATAAAAAATCTTGGGATGAAGGAGAACTGAGGACATGAAAGTATGTTTAGTTGGTTCGTCAGGAGGACACCTGACACATTTATATATGTTAAAGCCATTTTGGAAGGACAAAGATCATTTCTGGGTCACTTTTGATAAGGAGGATGCAAGAAGCCTGCTCGAAGGTGAAAAAATGTATCCTTGTTATTATCCGACAAACCGGAGTCTAAAGGCTCTTATTAAGAATACCAAGATTGCATGGAATGTGTTACACAAGGAAAAGCCAGATTTGATTATTTCCTGTGGTGCAGCAGTTGCGGTCCCGTTTTTTTATATTGGTAAAATGATGGGCGCAAAGTTGGTCTACATCGAGGTTTTTGATCGAATTGATAAACCGACAATGACAGGAAAGATGGTTTACCCCATTGTGGACAAGTTTGTTGTGCAGTGGGAAGAGCAGAAAAAGGTTTATCCAAAGGCGGTTGACCTTGGAAGCATATTCTAAGTAGGGGATGAGAAAATGATTTTTGTGACGGTAGGAACACATGAGCAGCCATTTAATCGGCTGATTCAGAAAATAGATGAATTAAAGAAAGACGGCATTATAAACGAAGATGTAATTATCCAGACTGGTTTTAGTACATACGAGCCGAAATACTGTCAGTGGAGTAAGCTGATTCCATATCAGCAGATGGTGAAAAATGTGGCCGACGCCCGTATTGTAATCACTCACGGTGGCCCGGCAAGTTTTATCATGCCACTACAGATAGGTAAGACTCCTATTGTTGTGCCGCGTCAGCATCAGTTCAATGAGCATGTGAACGATCATCAGGTGGAGTTTGCGAGAAACGTGGCTCAGAGAATGGGAACGATTATCCTGGTAGAAGATATTGAAATATTGGGAGATATCATAACGAACTATGATCAGATTGTTGCCGGCATGGGACATGGTATGAGTAGTAATAATGCCAAGTTTAATGAAGAACTTGAAAAACTGGTAGATGAATTGTATTGAGGATGAATATAAGGAGTACTCAGAAGTGATATTTTCAATCATAATGCCTGTATATAACGCAGAAAAAACTTTAGGCAGAACAATTCAAAGCGTTTTACAACAAACCATAAAAGACTTTGAGTTCATTATTGTGGATGATGGATCTTGTGATGAATCTTATAAAATCATTAGTCAATATGCACAAGAAGATAGCAGAGTAAGGATGATTTATCAGGATAATGCTGGCCCTGGAATCGCTAGAAACAAAGGAATTTCTCAAAGTGAGGGAGATTATATTGCCTTTATAGATGCAGATGATTATTGGGAAAATGACTTTTTAGAAACTATTATCCGTTGTAGCGATGACAAGAAAGCTGACCTGATTTTTGTTGATGCTGTAACAGAGTATCCCAATGGAGAGATTGCAAATTATTTGAATATAAAGAGTAATGCAGGTGCCACTAGAGAGCGAATGTTAAGTAATCAAATGACAGGTAAATTACCGTGGGGAATGTTTAAAGTTATCAGAAGAGATCTCTTAGAGAAAGTAAATGTTCAGTTTGAAGGGTATAGTGTTGGCGAAGAAGCGATTTTTAGTTTTGAAATATTGAGGAATGCACGAAATGTGAAATTTTCCGATAAAGTAATCTATCATTATGTTCAGAATTCGAATGGACAACACACAAAGGGAAATAAGGATCCTTGGCGTCCAATGGTTATGACAATGAAAAGACATTTACAAAAAATTGGAGAATATGAAAAATATAAGAGGTCGCTCAATAGTTTAGCGGTAAAGGCCATTTCTATAGGTATGTACCGGTGCACAGTGAATAGCAATGTAATAGATGCGATTAAAGCAATGTCTAATTTGCATAAGGAATATTCAGAAGAATTTGACCTTAAAGCTTTTGATAAGGAAAACCTCGATACAGCAACACGCTGTGTATTAGAAATGCTGCACTGTAAAGCATATCTATTAATTTATATAGCTTCAAGATTGAGGAGAAGAAAACAGGAAAAATTACGAGGATAAAGATGGGATATATTTTATTTATAACGATATGTGTTGGCTCATTCATATTATTTAAATTAGCGGAATTAAAGGATAATAAGCTGTTTTTGGTACTTGGAGTTGTTGCTCTTTCTTTGGGAGCAGGATTAAGAAATGACAATGTTGGGTTAGATACCTATCAATATATTTCAGCTTTTAAGACAAACTTTTCTGTTATATGGTTGTTTAAAGAGACAGGATTTAGAGAAATATCTCGTCTTTTAATGAATGCCTTTTCTGGAAATACAACATGTTTATTACTGCTTTATGCTGCTGTCACTAACGCATTAATATTATATCGACTGTGGGATTTTAGAAAAGATTGTTCGTATTCATATATGGCATTTCTTTATATAACATTGCATTATATGAATACACTTAACATAATGCGTCAATATATTGCGATAGCCATTGTTTTTTTTGCAACTCGATTTTTAGAAAAAAAAGGTTATATTAAATTTTGGCTGGCAGTGCTTTTGGCATCAGTATTTCATTCCTCGGCCCTGTTGGGACTGTTCTTCTTTTTTGTCTACTATTGGAAGATTGCCCCTAACAAGCAAAAAAAATGGATGCTATTTCCACTACTTATTGCCATTCCAATTGTTTTTATAGTTCTTATGAAAACACAATCGGCACAGATAACAAACTATTTTTCACAAAAAAGAGCAGATGTTAATGCTACTTTTATATATAGGATAATTGCTTTTGGTTTAATTTTAGCTCTTCAATATAGCAAAAAGGAATTTATCGTATTTAAAGGCTCGGAAAAAGAAAGAGAAATGATTAGTATCAGTAGATGTGAAAGCATATTCTGTATAGCGGGATTAGCAACAGCTGCATTGGGTATGTTCTTTTCTTTTTTATCCAGATTAGGATTGTACTACTTGATGTTTGAAATCGTATTTTGGGGAGAAGTTGTTAAAAGAGGAAAAAGTAAACAACTGGCGTTTCTACTTTTTTCAACATATGCAATTTATGTGTTTGTATGTGAATTTTTATATAATGGCAGTGGAATATTCCCCTATGGTATTCATTGGATTTGATTGTGATATTTCTTAGATACAAAATATTTTATTGAAATCATAAAGTGCATGGAATCAAATAAATAGAGAGAAGGTTGTAATGAATGGATAATATCTTGTTAAGCATAATTATTCCTGTTTATAATGTGGAAAAGTATATTAATCGCTGCTTGGATTCAATTTTATGTCAGAAAAAGGAAAACTATGAAGTAATTTTGGTGGACGATGGTTCTACAGACGGTAGTGGGATAATTTGTGATAGTTACGCTAAAGGCAGAAAAAATGTTGTATGTATTCATAAACCTAATGGTGGATTGTCAGACGCTAGAAACGAGGGATTGAAACATTGTAAAGGGAAATATGTTTGGTTTGTAGATAGTGATGATTACATAACTGAAGATGCTTTAGAATCTTTGGAGAGAATTTTAAGTAAACACTCAAGCGATGTAGTTGTCTGTATATCCAAGACAATAGATGATCATGGGAAGATTCAAGATGAATGTAGCTATGAAATTCCATCAGGGCTGTATTCGAGTCATGAGTACATGGAAATGCTAAGAAAATATCCAAAAAGTGTATTATTTTGCGCACAGTTCCATGTGGTAAAAAAAACATTTATCGATAAATTTGACTTTTCTTTTCGTAAAAATATACTGCATGAAGATGAGTTGTGGACGCCACAGCTTTTATTGAATGCAGAACAAATATATTATAGTAATCTTAATATATATTTTCACTATATGAGAGAAGGATCAATAATGCATTCTTCAAATATGGAAAAAAGTGGTAGGTCGGATTTAATTGTAACAAATGAGCTAAAAAAAATATATGAAAATAGTGGTCGGAGCGACCTTTACTATCTTCGTGATCATATGGCAGATACATATCTACAGGCGGTTTGGAAACTCCCAGATTTTTTATCTAGCGCAAAATGGAAACGTAGTGAGCCTTGGGAGAACGCTTATTATCCAAAAACGAAGTTGAAATCTCTACTATATTTTATTTCTCCAAGAATGTATCTGTGGGTACACGAGCGAATGAGAAAAGTATAAAGCACATAAGAGAGGAGAAAAAGATGGGAATTCCCAAAGTAATACATTATTGTTGGTTTGGTAGAAAACAATTACCACAGGATGCTGTGTACTGTATAGAATCATGGAAAAAATATTATCCGGATTATGAAATAGTCGAATGGAATGAAGATAATTTCGATGTGAATATCTGCGACTATGTTAAAGAAGCATATGCTGAAAAAAAGTGGGCCTTTGTTTCTGACTACGCAAGATTTTGGATTTTGTACAACTATGGTGGGCTATACTTTGATACTGATGTTGAAGTGATAAAAAGAGCGAGTGATATCATTGCTAAAGGTTCATTCATGGGAAATGAGTACGGTTTAGAACAAAATACCGTACTCGTAAATCCTGGTCTTGGTATGGGAGCAGAAAAGGGGCTTTCTTTTTTTAAGACCGTACTTGACTATTATAGCAATATTCACTTTGATAAATTTCATATGAAAACAATATGTGAATATACAACAGAATTGCTGAATGAGCAAGGATATCAATATAATGGTGAGATAAAAAAAATTACAGGATTGAATATTTATCCGGTGGATTACTTTTGCCCGATGAATTATTATACAGGAGAAATTTTAATCACCGAAAATACATGTTCTATACATCATTATACAGCAACATGGATTACAGACAAAGAAAAAAAAACAAAGCAAACACAAAAAAAGCTAGAAGAAACACTACATATTTCACTAGAACATAATGTGTTATTTAGTGTATGGAAAAACATATATTGTTATGGAATCAGAGGATTTGTAAAAAAATTTGTAGCTTTAGTTTCTTTTAGGAGGGAAAGAAAATAATGATTTATGCACCAGTTTTGATCCCAACATTATGTCGAGCTGATCATTTTATTCGATGTTTAGAAAGCCTAAAAAAAAATACTTGGGCTAAATATACGGAAGTATATGTTGCAGTTGATTACCCGGCAAAAGAATCACATTGGGATGGGTATAAGAGAATACTTGAATATCTAAGTTGTGATTGTACAGAGTTTGCAAATCTTCATATCATTAAACGACCATATAACTATGGTGGAGCGGCCAATATGGTGGCATTGAGAGATTATGTTTTGAAAAAACACGATAGATTTATTAGGACTGATGATGATTGCGAGTTTTCTGCGAATTTTTTGGAATACATGGATTACTGTCTTGAAAAATATGAAGACGATGACAATGTTATAGGAGTTGCAGGTTATTCATACCCCATTGATTGGAATATTAGTAATAATGATAATGCATTTAAAAATAATTATGTTTTTCCAATGTGGGGAACAGGATTCTGGAGAAAAAAATTTTATAAAGTATATGAAGATATAGTGACGGGCTGTATTCCAGAGTATGTTTCAAGGCATCATATAAAAAAAAGAGAGATGACGCTTGCAAGATATTTAGATTCTTTAGACGGGACTTTTAATTACGGAAAAGAGAATTTAGTTGTACAGTTTTCTGATGTAGCTTGCGGCTGTTATATGCAGTTGTTTAATAAATATATTATCAGTCCGACACTTTCTAAAGTTAGAAATCACGGCTTTGACGGATCTGGAATTTATTGTGACAACATTGGATTAAATAGTAAAAAAAGAATTTGCGCTGATAATTATAATTATTCGGAGCAGCAAATTGATGAAGCCGAAACTATTACTTTGAGTGTAGCTGAGCAGTTTGATGTCGAATTGAATCGAAAAAGACTGAACCAGTTTGACAGCAGAAAATTAAAGAAGATAATAAATAGCGTTGTAAGGTTTCAGGTAAAAAAGGTGATTATAAAATTTATCGGTATAGAAAAATATAAAATTATGAGGAAAATGTAAAAGTTTAAGATGAAAAACACAACAATAAAAAATTTTATTTGGCGTTTTGCAGAACGCTGTGGTGCACAATTGGTAACATTTATAGTATCAATTGTCCTTGCACGTCTCCTTGCACCTGAGGACTATGGAACGATAGCTCTTGTAACCGTATTTACAACAATATTGCAAGTGTTTGTCGATAGTGGGCTAGGTACTGCGTTGATCCAAAAAAAAGATGCAGATGATTTGGATTTCTCCTCGGTATTTTACTTCAATTTTTTTGTATGTATTGTCCTCTACATAGGAATGTTCCTAGCAGCACCGATAATTGCAGGATTTTATGGTGACAGTTCATTGATTCCCATTATTAGGGTAATCAGCTTGACCATAGTGATTTCCGGTGTTAAAGGAATTCAACAATCCTATGTGTCACGAAATATGCTTTTTAAACGATTTTTCTTTGCTACATTAGGGGGAACGATTTTTTCAGCCTTTCTCGGTATTGGACTTGCATATGCAGGTTTTGGAGTTTGGGCAATAGTTGCTCAACAATTGTCTAACACCGCAATAGATACTTTGATACTTTGGATTACAGTGAAATGGCGTCCAAAGAAAATGTTTTCGTGGAATCGTCTTAAAGGACTGCTTTCTTTTGGATGGAAACTCTTGGTTTCTTCTTTGTTAGATACTGTATATAACAACCTTAGAAACTTGATAATTGGAAAGTTCTATTCTTCCGCAGACTTGGCATATTACAATCAGGGAGATAAATTTCCCAAAATTATTGTAACGAATATTAATAGTTCTATTGATAGTGTTCTTTTGCCAACTTTGGCCAATGAGCAAGAACATATAGATCGAGTAAAAAGTATGACTCGGCGGGCAATTAAGACGAGTACATTTATAATGGCTCCTTTAATGATGGGATTGGCATTTTGTGCTACCTCCATCGTAAAAATAGTTTTGACAGATAAATGGCTACCATGTGTTCCATATTTACAGATCTTCTGTGTTACATATATGTTTTGGCCTATTCATACTGCAAATTTAAATGCTATCAATGCAATGGGAAGAAGTGATTATTTCCTGAAATTGGAAATTGCAAAGAAAGCAATCGGGTTGATTTTGCTTCTTTCGACTATGCGTTTTGGAGTTATGGTTATGGCATATAGTTTGCTGATTAGTAGCATTACTAGTCAAATCATCAATTCGTGGCCTAACAAGAAGCTACTTGGATATGGATATTTTGAACAATTGAGAGATATACTTCCGAGTGTTTTGATAGCGTTATTTATGGGTGGCTGTGTAAACTTAGTTAAGCTATTGGGATTTTCTGACTTTTTGATGATTTTAGTACAAGTTCCTCTTGGAGCATTTATTTATGTTGGTTTGTCAGCATTATTTCATTTAGAAGCTTATGTTTATTTGAAAAGTGTATTTTTATCAATTGTAGGAAAAAATTTCAAAAAATAAGGGAGGATAGACGATGAAAAAAATATTGATTCTTGGTGGAACCGCCCAACAGATAAAGCTGGTTGAAGCAGCTAAAAAGATGGGCGTGTACACAATTGTTACAGATTATCTTGTGGATTCTCCTGCAAAGAAAGTCGCAGATGAAGCATGGATGCTTAATATTAGGGATGTAGATCAGATTGTCGAACGTTGTAAGCAAGAGCAAGTGAATGGTGTTATTTGTGGATATATTGACCCGTGCCAAAGACCATATCAACAGATTTGCGATGCACTTGATTTACCATGTTATGGAACAAAAGACCAGTTTTTCTATATGACTGATAAGCACGCGTTCAAAAAAATGTGTATGGAAAACGGCGTTGATGTTATTCCAGAGTATACGGAAGAAGAAGCCTTATCCGGACAGGCGGAATTTCCACTGTTCGTAAAACCTGTTGACAGTAGAGGATCGCGTGGACAGTCCGTATGCTACACGGTAGAAGAACTTGAAAATGCAATTAGCTTTGCAAAAAAAGAGTCTTCAAATGGAGATATCCTTATCGAAAAGTACATGAAAGGTGCTCATGAATTTCAGGTTACATATTTCTTTGTGGATGGCGAGGCTTATTTAATCAGAACCGTAGACAGTTACTGTGGTTCTGAGGCAAATCACCTTGAAAAAGTTGTAGCCTGCGCTGTTTCTCCATCCAGATTCACAGATGAATATTTGAAAATTGCACATCAAAATGTCGTGAAAATGTTTAAAGCAATAGGATACAAGAACGGTCCAATCTTTATGCAGGGGTTTGAGGACAATGGCAAATTTAGATTCTTTGATCCAGGTTTGAGATTTCCGGGTGTCGATTACGAAAGAGTGTATACAAAGGAATTTGGCATTGATTTGATGGAGGCAATGGTTCATTACGCACTGGAAGGCAATTGCGGCAGTGTGAAACCATTGGAAGATGGTGTTAACCTGAACGGTAAGCGTGCAGCGGTTTTGTTCCCCACGTTAAAAGCAGGTAAAGTCGCAAAAATGCAGGGCTTCGACCGGACTGATAATTGTAAAGTGGTTTCGCTGATTCCAAGATGTGAGATTGGAAGTGAAATTTCTTGGAGTTACGACGTAAATCAAAGAATGGCCGAAGTGGATATTTTGTGTGCTGATACGGAAGATCTTAAAAGTGAAATCTCAAAGTTGCAGGATAGTATGCTGGTATTTGATGAGTTGGGTAATAATATGCAATACGAAAAGTTTTCAGTAGATAGGATTTTATGAGGGGAGGGGTTTTCTTGAAAAACGATTTAAATGTCAAGCTGATATCCATGGAAGATATTATGGAAGCAAAATGCTGTGATATTCAGGAAGTTATTAGGGTAATTGAAGAAGTTCTTGTTGATTATAAAAATGGTGGAGTTATGCTTCCAGATAAAATTTCGCAAATCTTTAATCTGGAAACGCAGGATAGAATTAACTGCATGCCATCAACATTGATGAAGGACGGTGTTTGTGGAATTAAATGGGTATCCGTTTTTCCAGAAAACCCACATAAGTTTTCATCTCAGAATGTTTCCGGCGTAATTATTTTATCAGAATTGGAGCAGGGATTTCCGATTGCGGTGATGGATGGCACGCTGATTACTGCATTACGCACGGCTTGTATGGGGGCAATTGGGGCAAAATATTTAGCTCGTAAAGATAGCCATATATATGGAACGATTGGCTCTGGAGAACAAGCAAAAGCTCACTTTGTTGCGATTAAACAGATGTTCCCGCAAATAGATACTTGTTATGTGGCATCCAGAAGTGGAAAAGGGGAAAATCAATTTATTGATATAATGAAAAAAAAGTATCCTGATGTCGATTTTATACCGTGTAATTCTGATTATGACAAGGCCGCCCAAAACGCCGATATAATTGTTACAGCGGTTAGTTGCCAAGAACCTCTTCTAAAAGCAGATGCTGTAAAAAATGGAACCTATTACTGCCATGTAGGTGGATGGGAAGATGAATACGCTGTACCGCAAAAAGCAACAAAAATTGTATGTGATGATTGGCATTCTTTAAAGCATAGGGGTTCACCAACCATTGCCCGGATGTATAAAGATGGATTGCTAAAAGATAGCGATATATATGCTAATATAGCCGACATTATAGACGGAACAAAGCCTGGTCGGGGAAATGATGATGAAATTTGCTATTTCAATTCCATCGGTCTTTCTTTTGTTGATGTTAGCGTTGCATACAGTTTCTATAAGAAAGTGCTGAATAGTAATCTGGGAAAAGACTGGAAGATTCAGGAAACAGATGTTACAGATGCATTGTTAAAGAGTATCTGATTGTGGAGGGAAATATGGATAATAAAATTTTAGTTACTCGTTCATCTATGCCGACTCTTGACGAATATGTTGAAGAGATTCGTTCTATTTGGGACAGCCATTGGCTAACCAACATGGGGGTAAAGCATAAGCAGTTACAAGCACAGTTGGAGGAATTTTTGGGAGTTCCGCATGTGGCTCTTTATACAAATGGCCATTTGGCATTGGAGAATGTTATCGCAGCGCTGAACCTGCCAGAAGGCGGTGAAGTGATTACTACACCGTTTACTTTTGCATCTACTACACACGCAATTGTGCGAAACAGATTAGTTCCAGTGTTCTGTGATGTCAATGAGAAAGACTATACGATCGATGTTACAAAGATTGAGAGTCTCATCACAGACCGTACGGTTGCTATCGTGCCTGTACATGTCTACGGCAATCTTTGTAATGTGGAAGAAATTGATAGAATTGCAAAGAAGTATGGCCTGAAAGTCATCTATGATGCTGCTCATGCTTTCGCTGTAAAATACAAAGGTGTGTCTTCTGCATGCTTTGGTGATGCATCAATGTTCAGTTTCCATGCTACAAAAGTATTCAATACCATTGAGGGCGGTGCAGTCTGCTTCAAAAATGATAGCTGGGTTCAATTGCTGAATGATCAGAAAAACTTTGGTATTCATGGACCTGAATCAGTGTGCTTTGTTGGTGGTAATGCCAAGATGAATGAGTTTCAGGCAGCAATGGGAATTTGCAATCTGCGCCATCTGAGCGATGAAATTGCAAAGAGAAGGAAAGTCGTAGAGCGTTATCGCAAGCGTCTGTCTGGTGTAGAAGGAATTCAGCTTAGTGCTATTCAAGAAAATGTGGAAAGTAACTATGCGTACTTCCCAGTTGTTTTCGACGGCTATAAGTATACTCGTAATGAAGTCTTTGCAATGTTGGAAGAGCAGGGCATCACGGCGAGAAAGTATTTCTATCCGCTAACCAATAGTTTTGAGTGCTATCGTAACTATCCGACTGCTGGAACGGAGAAAACTCCTGTGGCACAGCATTTGGCATTGCGTGTGCTGACCCTGCCGTTGTATGCAGATCTTGCACTGGAAGATGTTGATCGTATCTGCGATATCATTCTTGGTTAAGAGAAACCGCAATACATAAATAAAAGTAGATAAGAACGCCTGCACGCTTTTAGATGCAGGCGCTGCTGCTCGAAATTACATACCTCTTTGTGGTAAGCAGTAGGCAACGTAATATCTATTACGGCAGAAATGTATTAAAGCTTAATAACAATTTGTGATTAACATAGACAGTAGGAAAAATAATGAAGGGAATTATTTTAGCGGGAGGTTCAGGTACACGTCTTTATCCATTGACTAGGGTGACAAGCAAACAGTTGTTACCTGTGTAAGGTAGCATTGGGGTCAGACCCCATAAAGGATACACCATTTGTTGTCATTAATGCAGATGACTATTATGGCAAAGAAGGTTTCAAAAAGGTTCACGAATATCTGGTGAATGGCGGAACTTCTTGTATGGCTGGTTTTGTTCTGAAGAACCCCCTTTCTGATAATGGTGGTGTGACCTGCGGAATCTGCAAAATGGATGAGGAAAACAATTTTACTGAGGTTGTGGAAACTTATAATATTATGAAAACTGCGGATGGTGCGGAAGCAGACGGAGTAAAGGTAGATACAGAGTCTTTGGTTTCCATGAATATGTGGGGATTGACACCAGATTTTGTGGAGACTCTGGAAAAGGGATTTGAGGAATTCTTTGAGAAGGAAGTGCCAGGGAATCCTATGAAGGCAGAGTTTCTGATTCCGTCTTTTATTGGGGAACTGCTGGAGCAGGGGAAGATCAGTGTGAAAGTTCTGAGAACCAATGATAGTTGGTATGGGATGACTTATAAGGAAGATGTTGAGGCTGTGAAGGACAGCTTTAAGAACATGTTTGAAAAGGAAATATATAAAACAGATTTATTTGCTGATCTGTAAAATGAAAAGTAGAACTGAATTTGTTTATATTGCATTATTGCGTCAGATAAGTTGAAGTGATATACTGATGATATAAATAGATAAGTTATAAAAAAATATACGAAATCCCATCAGTTTTATAAAAAAGAAAAATTATAAATAAGACAATTAAAATTTCCAAGAACCAATTATGTAGAAGAAAACTATTAGAATATATTTATGGAGGAATTGGTGCAGTGGATATAGTGGGATATGATATTTTGGAGGATGGAGGTCTCCGTTACGCGTGGAAGGACGCACGTTTTAAGAAGTGCATAGAAAGCGCTGCGTTCATAAACCGCTCCAAGGGAAAATTGGAAGATATATGCGGTTATACGACTTCAGTAAGTTCAGGATGTATTTTGCGGACACAAGGGAATCAGTGTGCATTTTGCAGAACTGGAAATGTATTGCCTTTCGGTGGATTATTGACCTATAAGGAAATTGCTAAGCAAAATATTTTTATGGTCTTATCAGATATATATTGTGAAGATCATCCTGAATTACATAATAAGAAAAGAGAATTTGCATATATGGGCCAGGGAGAACCTGGCTATTCTTACAGTCAGGTCCGCATGGCGATTGAGCTTACCAATACTGTAATGAGGGAATTGAACCAGCAAGTATACCGTCATATATTTGCAACGTGCGGAATTCCTGAAGCTGTGGACAACTATATGAGTGATGTCCAGCACTATTTCACAGAAAGAGTGACGCTGCATTTATCTTTACATGTGGCGGGGGATAGGGATTTGATCATGCCGATTAACAAATTATATCCAATTGAGGAAACTGTGAAGAAAGTGAATCAGGTTGCCGAAGTATCAGGAGAGAAGCCTTGTGTGGGAATTATGTTATTTAATAATTTCAGACCAAAGGGGAAAACATTTTCCTATACAAATTCTGTGGAAATGGTTATGGAGATACTAAAGAAGCTTAATCCCGGAAAGTGCCGCCTTAGTTTTTGCGAATATAATTCATCAGATGAGATTGGGGAGGCTGACGAATATCCCCAGGAACTGGTGGGAAAATTATTGGAAACTGTAAGAGAATATGGATTTGAGGCGAAACATTTTTCATCATATGGAAGAAAGAAAATGACAGCGTGTGGAATGCTTGGAAGTAAAGAACCGGAAAAACTGGCATCAAAGAAATGGCTGGAATTAAATGCATTAGCAGATGAATTGATAGCAAAAAATGTTTAAGGCAGGGGTACAGATGAAGAAATTTAGGTGGATCCATTTATCAGATATTCATTTTCAAACAAAGAATGTAAGTTTTAATACTCAAAAATTGAGGGAAAAATTACCTGAATTTTTAGCAGGGTTAGATGGAAATTTTGATGCAATGATTATTACTGGCGATTTCAGATATGCGCCGGAAAAAGAAAATAATCCTCAGAAGGTAGTTGATTACATTAATTTATTGTGTGAGAAACTGAGATGGACGGATACTCCTAAGGTTATTACAGTACCTGGAAACCATGATTTGGATCGTGGATCAGTGAGAACTGCTGTCATAAGAAGCGCGAAAGACAAGTATCAGCCTAATATGGGAACATTTGATCCGGAACTGTTGGGACAGCTTCTTGGCGGTTTTAATTTTTACAATAATATGCATGAGAAGCTGAGAGATGTATCGCAGTGGGATGGCAGTAATCCCCATGGAATTGCAGAATTTGACGAGTGTAATTTTTTACTTTTAAATACTGCAGTGACGGCGGGGCTTAGCAGTGAAGAAGAGCAGCATACATTGCTTTTGGGAAGCTCTTATGTGGCTGAGAAATTGGATTACCTAAAAAAGAAAAACAAACCAGTTATTGCAATTGGACATCATGCATTAGAGTTATTAAGTACGGAAGAAAAGAGAGAGATTACAAATTTATTTGAGCAGGAAGGGGTTAGGCTTTATTTATGTGGACATTCACATTCTCAGGAGGCTGATTCCTTTAGTCAGAATGGGCGATATGTGAATATTGGATGTCTGCTCCAGAAAAGTAAAACCGAAGCGGTAAGAGCCAGCTTTGATATTGGGGAATTAGAGACGGATGGTACTGTGAAGCTAACAAGTTATAAATGGGATATCGATCAAAAAAACTGGTTTGCAGATCCACCTTATGACAGGGACTATAGATCTTTGTATGATTTTCCAAAAATCAATGACAATAGTAAAGAGAAAAAGCATATTAAACTGGTTGAAAATCCATTTACAATTGTGGGATACACTTTATTAGGCTCTTTAGGCTGTGATGGGATTAAGTATTACTGGAAAAAAGACGACAAGTATGTTGAGAGCATCGCTTTTAATAGACGTTTACGAAATCTGAAAATTAAGGAAGATGCAGATATTTCTGCGTATACGATTTCTACAAGCTTTGGATGTGTTTTGTCTGCCACAGAGCAGCAATGCCGCTTTTGTGAGACCGGCACTCTAAAATTTGGCGGTCATTTGCGGGCTGAGGATATTGCGCTTCAGTGTATTTTTATGGCGGAATATGACAGCAATTGTCCAAGCTATAAGCAGGTCCGGAATAATGCAAGAGAGTTTGCCTTTATGGGCCAGGGGGAACCAGGATACTGTTATCCAGCCATTAAGCGGGCAATCATGTATACGGATTATGTAATGGATAAGTTAGGGCAGAAGGTATCCAGGTATGTGATCTCTACTTGTGGGGTGACTGAATTTATTCAGGCGCTGACAGAGGATTTGAAGAATTCCGTTTTCAAAAATAAAATCACAATTCATTTATCGCTGCATGAAATTGATGAAAAGAGAAATGAATTGATGCCGATCAATAATATTTATGATTATCAGGAAGTAATTGCCTGTTGCAAGAAGCTATATCAGGTTACAAATGAAAAAATCGGGGTTGGTATATTGATGTTTGATAAATATCAGACAAAAGATGGAAAGTCTTATACGCTGACACCTAAAAGACTGGAAGAAATCCTGTCAGTTTTGGATAATGATGTGTTTCGCATTGATCTGTGTTTTGTAAACAACACAGATGCAGGAAGGCAAAAACACGAATTAAGCAATGAAATGGCAGATGCGTTATTCCAGGTTGTTCTGGATAAAGGTTTTGAGGGAAAAATTTTTACCTCTTTTGGTGACATGCAAAAATCAGGCTGCGGCATGCTGTCTTCCTCAATGGAGAATAAATCAGAAGTTGGATCGACTACAATTGAGCATTTTAATAAGGCGGTTCAACTGTTACAAGAGGTGAAAGAGTATTGTTATGAGCGATAGCATAATTTCCTCACTTATTGCCTCTGCAATCTGGGGTCTACTGGTAGTATTTTTTTCTCCCAAGATTATCAAGTTTTTAAAGAAAATGATAGTATCTTTAATGGATTCTGGTTCTTTGTTTGTTTTTAACTCTTACAATGATGAGGAATTTATAAAGGATTTCAAGCATGAAATGAAAAAGGCGAAACGTTTGGCAATCTGTACAAGCCGCGGCAGTTTTCTGATGGATCCGCCATATAGAGAGTATTTAAACAAGAAGACGATACCCATAAAGATCCTTTTACCAGATACCAGAAATGATAAATGGATAAAGAGACGTACGTCAGAAGTTTCTGCTTCTGGAGATGGATATACAGAGAGGGCATTTACAGGAGCGATTGATTCTAATATAGAATTTTTGCAAGCCTGTAGGGGCTCGATTAGTATTAGAGTATATGATTGCATTCATATTGGAAGGATAATACTTACGGATAAGGTGGCTTATTTCAGTCCCTATTTGGAGAATACATATGGGGAAGATGTTCCCGTCTATAAGTATAAAGTGAACTCTACGAAATATAACTGGTTGAAAAGAATGTTGCAGGAAATGTGGATTGAAGGTAAAAAACTGTGAATGATTTTACTATTTTACATCTGTCTGATTTACATATTAATGGTACTGGAAAAGGCTTGACTCCGTTACTGAAAAATCTTCTGTCAGACATAAAAGAGGAATTGAAACCTGTGGACAATGTAATTCTGGTCATTACAGGAGATATAATAGATAAAGCCAATTATGAGAAATGTAAAGAGAACGTTCTTGCCTTTTTCGAACAGTTAAAGGATGTGTTGGCGGAAAAGCTGAAAGACGTATATATTGTACCCGGAAACCATGACAGGGTGCATAAACCTTTTGATGAGTGTACAATAGAATATTATGATGAAGCCAGAAGTGAGGAATTTAAGAAGTCTTATTGGCAGTATATTATGGTTGGATATGGAGAATATATAAGTCTTATCAATAATATATATGGAATATTAGGAGTTTCTCACAGGGCTGATAACACCTACGGAGTAAGATGCACGGAAATTAATGGGAAAAAGATTTGTTTTTTATCATTAGATACGTCATGGAGTTCAAACGGTGGAGAACAGGATATCAGGGCCTTAAAATTTGGCAGATTTCAAGCAGAAGATATTTACCAGCAATATAACAAGGCAGTTGAAGATAAAAATGCAGATCTGGTGATCGCCCTCGCGCATCATCCATTAGATTGGCTGACTGGTAAGGAACAAAGTATTGCACAGGGGGAATTGCTGTCAGTAAATCGTCTTAGAGCGAACATTTATATAAGTGGACATGTCCATAACCGCGATGTGATCAATTGGCAAAATAACAGACATTCTATGACAACTCTGGTATCTGGAATTGGGTGGCCAGAAGGCAGTGATCTGCATAGTGCGCCGCATGTTTATTCCTGCTATACATTTAATTTGGATCTGAATTCTATTGATGTGTATGTAAGAAGCAGCAATGAGGCAAATTGTTTCAAACCCGATTTTCGAATCTATACCCAGGAAAACCAGGTGAAAAACCGAAAGATTGTAATGCCGATCAATATTACGGAAACCCAGCCTTATTTTGAGTTAGGGGCGGTAAAGGGACGATCTCCTAAGGTATGTTATATTACGCCGCAGATGATAAAAGAAATAAGCGGTATGATGCAGCTGATTATGAGATGTCAAAGTGCAATGAGTTGGAAACTGCAAAGCCTTCGATATGATTATATAGAACAGATAAGAGGAGATAATGGGACAGATGAGAGTGAGAATGTCCGAGAATTATACGAGTACTTCTTTGGAGGTGACCATGATACAGTTTCAGGGAAAATTAAATTAAATAAAGAGCGTGTATATGAGTCCTTTGAAATTTATCTGCAGCAGTTATGTGATGTGCTGGCCCAGTTGTTGGGAACCAAAAATGAAAAAAGAGAAATCAGGGTGCATTTCAGATACTGGACTGCGGAACTGGGAGACAAAAATCTATATAAGCCATTGGTAATTGCTGGTGAGGGAATGAAAATTAAAGAGATGAGAGATCTTTCCTGGTCAGAACTTTTGAAGGGAAGCTATGAGGCCGGTCATTGTTTAATTGCTTCTATAAATGAAAAATATTGCCAGAACAGCTTTAAGAATAACAAGAATAAGGATGAAAGCAAAAAGAAGTGGTGCGACTTTTGGACTGCTATTCCAAAGCTTGGAAAAAATAAAGGAAAAAATACTCGTAAAGATATTGATAAAAATGTATATAAAGAGTATAATTCTGTAACAGATGAAGTGACTGTTGATCAACCTTATCTCACATTTGGAATTACGATTTATGATGAAAGAGACCGCAGATTATTGTATGTACTAGATTATCTGCATATCGATGAAATCATAAGCGATATGATTGATGATTTCTTATATTATTTTCCAGTTGATTTTGAAAAATATGCTGAATCAAGGAGGCTCGATTAGTAGATGGCTGATGAAAATGTAGCAGTGCAGCTAAATGACGGAGGGAGAATAAGATTATCTGGAAAAGATATTAAAAATGAAAAAGACGACGCTGTAGTGTTGGTTAATATGAATCGTCTCTATTTAAAACAGGTAAGGATTATTCAAAAAAAATATACAAGTGATAAAGAACGAGAAGAAGCTGAGAAGGTTCTTCATGTAATTAATACCACTTTACGAAAAATTCCTGATGAGAGACAGATGTTTGTCGACATGTCTGTAAAAGATGTTAAATTTTGTTTCCATAACGAGCTTGTAAATCTTCCGGCTAATTCATTCAGAAAGATTAATATGTGTAAAATGCAGGAAGCAAATGGCTAACCTGGTTTATAATAAGGTTGCATGAATTTTTGAAAGATGAAAATAACTTTGGGAAATGAGCAGAAACTGGATTATGATATAAGAAAAAATATTCAATATGCCGGATGATGGGAAGTCATCCGGCATGTTGAATATTAGGGGGGATGTTTATGAATGAGCAGTTGCTGAAAATGAATGGCTTATCGGTGGAAATTCCGAATGCGTTGTCGTTTAAAGCACATCTGTGGCATGAATTTAAGGCGGTGTTGAATAATGTGCTATCTGGTAGCGAAAGATCAAGCATTGGGGTCAGACCCCATAAAGGTGTAACGCGCCGAAAAATAGTTTGTTATTTTTTCATAACCATCCTAAGAATTCATGCTTTTCAGAAAAAGATTTGGAATCCTTTTTAACATCAGATGCAATAATAATGATGTCTGTAGTGTGTAATAATGGCAGATTGTACTATTTGATAAAAACGGATACATTTGATAGGTATGCTGCTTTAAATTACTATGGTAAAATATACGAAAAGACAGAAAACGGAAGTATTCAGGAGTTTCTAAGAACCTGTGGTTCAATAGGGTTGAAATTTATTTATGGAGCTTCCTGTATAATAAAAAACGTAGATGTTGAAAATTGAAAATACCTCAGAGTACAATAAGACTACTGACTGGCAGGTTAGTAAAAATCTTATTGAACAGAGAGGTATCTACAATGAAGTTTAACACACAGAACGCAAAAATTGAAGCTATTACAGAAAAAACTTTGGTGCTCGGAATTGATGTCGGAAGTGAAACGCACTATGCCAGAGCTTTTGATTACAGAGGAATCGAGTATTCGAAGAAGCCATTTAAGTTTAGCAACACAGAGGCTGGATTTGTGACATTTAAGGAATGGATCCTGGACCTCAAAGAAAGACATGAGAAGGATAAGGTGGTTCCAGGTATGGAACCGACCGGACACTACTGGTTCAATCTTGGAAAGTTTCTACAGGATAATGAAATGAAACCGGTTCTTGTAAATCCTCACCATGTGAAAAAATCAAAAGAACTCGACGACAATAATCCAACTAAAAATGACCGTAAGGATCCGAAAGTTATAGCAGGATTAGTTAGAGAGGGACGTTACATGATCCCATACCTTCCGGATGGTGTTTACGCTGATCTTAGAACAGTATCAAACATAAGATTCCAGTTACAAGCGGAACTTACAAGAATTCAAAACAGGATCAGTCGTTGGTTCAATATATATTTTCCTGAATATAAGACGGTAT